>Ga0209699_100085_pt1 | contig 114343 bp, 108 predicted proteins | sample SynthPrep_1_END__FD_187204 | JGI IMG/M metagenome (GOLD analysis project Ga0209699, IMG submission 187204) | Synthetic microbial communities from Ohio, USA - SynthPrep_1_END_DS7_MetaG (SPAdes) (version 2) | ecosystem: Engineered > Bioreactor > Aerobic > Activated sludge | place: USA: Ohio...
CCGGCCGAGGTCAGCCGCCGGGTGGCCGAAGGCAGCGTGGAACTGGGCATGGTCTTCATCGCCGAACGCATCGGCGGGGTCAGCCCGCGCTATTCGCGCCGCGCGCCGGTGCATGCGGTGATGGCGGCCGACCATCCGCTGGCGGGCCGCGCCAGCGTCAGCCTGCAGGATCTCAGCCAATATCCGCTGGCGCTGACCGGGCCGGGCACCACCACGCGCCAGCTGTTCGAGATGGGCTGCGCGCTGGAGTCGGTGCAACTGCAGCCGGCGCTGACCTGTAACGATTCCTCGCCGCTGCACGGCTTCGTCTTCGGGTCGGACGCCATCATGCTCAGCGGCTACATCTCGGTGGCCTGGAGCCTGCAGCGCGACGAGCTGATCGCCGTGCCGATTTCCAACGCCGAGCTGCAATCGCGCACCCTGCAGATCCAGGTCATGCCGGGCCGGGTGCTGCCGCCGGCAGCGGAAGCGTTCGTCGAGCTGCTGTCCAGTGAATTGGACAACGCGTTGCAAGGCCGGCCGGCCGTGTAGCCTGGAAAGGCCCACTGGCAAAAAAAAACGGCTGCGCGAGGCAGCCGTTTTCTCGTTCAGGCGGACCTGATCATTGCTTTTCGGGCGTGACCGAGGTGGCCAGCGTGTACTGGTCGCGGCGGCCTTCGTAGGTGATGCCCTTGCGGAAGGCCCAGATGCTGCTTTCGAAGTGCAGCGGGATCAGCGGCACGTTGTCCAGCGCGATCTGGGTGGATTCCTGCAGCAGCTTTTCGCGCTTGGGCGCGTCGACGGTCACGATGGCCTGCTTGTAGACCTTGTCGAAGTCGGCATTGCTGAAGCCGCCGTAGTTGCTGGTGCCCAGGCTGTTGGGGGAATCCAGGGAAGCCACCCACAGCTGGAACAGCGCCGAGGCTTCACCCGTTTCCGCCGGCCAGCCGCCCATCGAGAAGCTGAACTCGCGCTTGGCGCGCTTGGGGAAGTAGATGGAGGCCGTCATGGCGTCCACATTGGTCTTGATGCCGACGCGGGCCAGGTACTGGGCCACGGCTTGCGCCACCTGGCCGTCGTTGACGTAGCGGTCGTTGGTCGACGACAGCGTCAGTTCAAAGCCGTTCGGGTAGCCGGCTTCGGCCAGCAGCTTCTTGGCGCCTTCGGGGTCGTACTTGATTTCCGGCGCCTTGGGCAGCGCGCCGAACATGCCGTCGGGCATGTACTGGAAGGCGGGCGTGGCCATGCCGTCCATGATGCGGGCGGTGATGGTCTTGCGGTCGATGGCCATCGAAATCGCCTTGCGCACGCGCAGGTCTTGCAGCGGGTTCTTGCCGTCGGCGCTCTTGACGAAGGGGCTGGGGTTGCGGCCGATGTCCGGCTGGAAGAACACCAGGCGGGTCGACGGGGTGGCGACGAAACCGAACTTGGGGTTGTCCTTCAGGCGCGGCAGGTCGCGCGCGGCGGGGTTTTCGATCACGTCGAAGTCGCCCGACAGCAAGCCGGTCAGGCGCGGGCCGGCGGACGGCACCGGCACGAACTTCACTTCCTTCCAGTACGGCTTGGGACCCCAGTAGTTTTCATTGCGGACCAGCTCGATGCCGGTGCCCTTGACGTAGGACTTCAGGGTGTAGGGGCCGGTGCCGATGGCGTCGCGGCCGTTGTTGAAGTCGACCACGGTGGGCCAGGCGCCCGTCACGCCGCAACCCTTCTTGGGATCGTACGTGAGCTTGCCGTGCTCGACGATGCCGTTCCAGACGATGGGCAGCGAGCGCGCCAGTTCGGCGGGCATCAGGGGGAAGGGTTCGCCGGTCTTGATGATGACCGTGTGCGCGTCCGGCGTCTGCACGTCGGTGATGCGCTTGGTCATGTCCATGTAGGACTGCGACACGTTGGTTTCGTTGTTCAGCGTGCGGCAGATCGTGAACAGCACGTCTTCGGACGTGAACGGCTTGCCGTTGGAGAACTTGACGTCGTCGCGCAGCTTGAATTCCCAGGTCAGGTCATCCAGGTTCTTCCACGACGTGGCCAGTGCGGGCACCAGCTTCATGTCGGCGCTGCGGCCCACCAGGGAACTGTAGACGTGCGCGGAGAACGCGTCGTTCTGCGTCATCTTGTGATAGTGGGGGTCCGCCGAGGTGGGCTCGGCCGACAGGCCGATCTTCAGCGTCTGGGCTTGGGCGGCGGCCAGGGGAATGGCGGCGGCCGCAAGGGCCAGGGTGGTGCGCAACTTCATGGTGACAACTCCGGATGGAAAACGAACCGGATCGCGCCTGCGTGTAAACCAGCCTGCGCCAGCCGCGCATGCAGCGTCGCCTGGAAGGGGCTCAGGGGGTTTTGGCGCCGGGCACGACGGCAAGGGGCCGATTATCGGTAGGGGCTTCGCGCACTGTCAATGCGCAATGGCAAGTGCGGCGCTAGGGAAAACGCGGAGAGGGAGGGGGAGAGGGCGCCGCGCTGCCTCGTCTGGAGGCCTGCGCGGCGCGATGGCGCCCGGGTGAGGGACTGGGCGCCGAAGAACCGCCGCAACGGGCGCCGGGAAGCCGGCGGGCGTTGTGGCGGGGTTGCGCCAGGCTGAATCGCGGGAGATCGATCGCGATTCAGGCCGGCGCGGCAGGGCTTACCACTGCGAACCGGAGAAGCGCGAGCTGGCGGCGCGGGCCTTGTTCATCGAATCGTTCACTTCGTCGATGAAGGAAAACACGGCGGCAACAGCTGCGACTACGGCTTGACCAGCCTTCTTCAGGTTGGTCAGCGGATGGGAATTCGGTTGGTTCTCGAGGGCGCCGCGGAGCAGATCGCGCTCCAGCGCGTCGGTCAGGCGGGCAGTGTGGTTCAGGGTCAGTTCGCTCATGGTTTGCTCCAGTCCGTTTCGTCTTGGTGTAAACCATTATAGGGATAACCCTAGGATCAATGCAACGCTATTTTTAGGGTAAACCCCTATATGTTGTAAAAATGTTTATTCCCCAGGGACTTAGCTGGCGTTTCGCAGGGCGCGGGCGGCATCCGCCAGCTCTCCGGCGGTCAGTCCGATAGGGCCGATACCCTGGGCGACCAGCGCGTCCGCCGCCGCGCCGTGTAGCCAGACGGCTCCGGCCACGGCCTGGTCCAGGGGCAGCTTCTGGGCGATCAGCGAGCCCAGCATGCCCGCCAATACGTCCCCGGTTCCGGCAGTGGCAAGTCCCGGATTGCCGCTGGCATTGATGTGCAGTCCGCCATCAGGGGCGCAGACCACGGTGCCCGCGCCCTTCAGCACCACCCAGGCCCGGTAGCGCCGCGCCAGTTGCCAGGCGGCGTCCGGGCGGTCGGCCTGCACTTCGGCCGCGCCGATGCCCAGCAGGCGTCCGGCTTCGGCCGGGTGCGGCGTCAGCACCACGGGGCCGTCGCCCCAGTTGGGTTGAATGTCGCCGCGGGCCAGCAGGTTCAGGCCGTCCGCGTCCAACACCAACGGCGCCCCGCGCCGCAGCACGAACAACTCAGATAGCGTATTGGCCGCCAGGGCGCCCGTGCCGATGCCGCAGCCGGCCACCCAGGCGGTGACGCCCCAGTCTTCCTCCAGCACGGAGCGGGCGTCGCGCAGCATCAGCTCAGGCTGCAAGGGATCGCAAGCCAGGGGCGCGGCTTCCTGCGCAAAGCCGACCAGCACCTTGCCGGCGCCAATCTTCAGGGCCGCCCGCGCGGCCAGCAGCGCCGCGCCAGCCATGCCGGGGCCGCCGCCCACCACGCCTACCGTGCCGAAACTGCCCTTGTGGGTGTCCTGGCCGCGTCGCGCGAACAGGGCGGGCAGGGCGGCGCGGTCGATGACGCCGCCGGCGGTCGGGGCGGTAGTGTTCATGGGCTGAGGCTCCTGGGGTAATCGGCGTGGCGCGAGGGCACGTATCTACTATAGTGCGCCCAAACCAGCCGGCATCCGGTTGGGCCAAAAGACAAGATGGAGACGAACATGAGCGACATCACGCTGGAACACTATTCCGCCTATGAGTCCCTGAAGCTGCGCCGGCACCCCGGCGGGGTGCTGGAGGTGATCATGGGCGCCAAGGGCGGCAAGCCGGGTAAGCTCTCCACCGCCGACGACCGCATGCACCGCGAGCTGGCCGACATCTGGCGCGATATCGATACCGACCCAGACACCCGGGTGGTGGTGATCCGCGGCGAGGGCAAGGGCTTTTCGGGCGGGGGCGACCTGGACCTGGTGCAGCAGATGGCCGACGATTTCGACGTGCGCACCCGCGTCTGGCGCGAGGCCCGCGACCTGGTCTACAACATCATCAACTGCAACAAGCCCATCGTGTCCGCCATGCATGGCGCGGCGGTGGGCGCGGGCTTGGTGGCGGGCCTGCTGGCCGACATCTCCATCGCGGCCCGCGACGCGCGCATCATCGACGGCCACACCCGTCTGGGCGTGACGGCAGGCGACCACGCCGCCATCGTCTGGCCGCTGCTTTGCGGCATGGCGCGCGCCAAGTACTACCTGATGCTGTGCGAAACCGTGACCGGCGAGGAAGCCGAGCGCATCGGCCTGGTGTCGCTGTGCGTGGACGAGGCCGAACTCATCGGCCGCGCTTTCGAAGTCGCCAACAAGCTCGCCGCAGGTTCCCAGACCGCCATCCGCTGGACCAAATATTCGCTGAACAACTGGCTGCGCATGGCCGGGCCCAGCTTCGATACGTCGCTGGCGCTGGAATTCATGGGCTTTGGCGGCCCCGACGTGCGCGAAGGGATCCAGTCCCTGCGCGAACGCCGGGCGCCGAACTTCCGGCCGGATTCGCCGTTCTGAGGGGATGGGGATTGTCCACCCGTCTTACTTGAAGAACTTCGCGAACGCCGCCTGCGCCTCTTCGGATTGCAGGCGGATGCGGAATTGCTGGGCTTCGTAGTCCAGCGTGTCCTGGATTGCCTGGCGATCCGGGCGGCGCAGCATGGCCTTGGTCAAACGCAGCGCAGCGCGCGGCTGGCGTTCCAGGTCGGCGGCGGTGGCTTGCGCCGTGGCCAGCGCCTGGCCCTTGGCCGTGACCGAAGTGGCCAGCCCGGCATCGCAGGCGTCCTGCGCCGTGAACGCCTTGCCCTGTAGCAGCCATTCGGCGGCACGGCGAGCGCCAACCAGCCGCGGCATCAGCAGGCTCGACGCGCCTTCCGGGCACAAGCCCAGCGCCACGAACGGGATGCGGAAGGTGGCGCCTTCGCCGGTGTAAACAAAGTCGCAATGCTGCAGCAGGGTCACGCCTATGCCGATGGCGTAGCCTTCGACCGCGGCGATCACCGGCACCTCGGCCGTCGCCAGCGTGCGCAGGAAGGTCAGGCCGGCGCTGTCGCCCGCGCCGCGTTCCGCCTGGAAGTCGCGCAAGTCGTTGCCGGCCGTGAAATGCTCGCCCGCGCCGGTCAGGACAACGGCCGCCACGGCCATGTCGGCGGAGGCCAGCGCAATCTGTTCGGTCAGCGCGGCATAGGTGGCCGTGTCCAGCGCGTTGCGGCGGTCCGGGCGGTTGATGGTGAGCGTCAGCACCGCGCCGTCGCGGCTGACCTGCAGCCCGGCGCTCATGCGCCGAAGTCGCCGGCCAGTCGGGCCCGCGCGTCCGCATACTCGCTACGCAACGTGTCCACGATCCGGCGCGTCGGCTGCACGCTGGCGATGCCGCCCACGCCCTGGCCCGCGCCCCAGATGTCCTTCCAGGGCTTGACCCGGCTGGAGCCGAAATTGGACGCGCCGCTGTCGGGCTGGGGCAGGTTGGCCGGGTCCAGCCCGGCGGCGGCGATGCTGGCCTTCAGGTAGTTGCCGGGGATGCCGGTGAAGAACGGGGTGTACAGGATGTCCGAGGCGCTGGCGTCGACGATGGCGGATTTGTAGCCTTCGCTGGCGTTGGCTTCCTCGCTGGCGATGAAGCGCGTGCCCATGTAGGCGAAGTCCGCGCCCATGGCCTGGGCGGCCAGGATGTGCGCGCCCGAGGTGATCGCGCCCGACAGGATCAGCGGGCCGTCGTAGAAGCGGCGCACTTCGGACACCAGCGCGAAGGGGCTGAGCGTGCCCGCGTGGCCGCCGGCCCCGGCGCACACCAGGATCAGGCCGTCCACGCCGGCCTCCAGCGCCTTTTCGGCGTGGCGGATCGTGGTCACGTCATGGAACACCTTGCCGCCCCAGTCATGCACGCCTTTGACCAGGTCGCCGGGGGCGCGCAGGCTGGTGATGATGAGCGGCACGCGGTGGCTGGCGCACACGGCCAGGTCCTGCTCCAGCCGGTCGTTGGACTGGTGGATGATCTGGTTGACCGCGAACGGCGCCACCTTCGCGCCGGGATTGGCCTCGCGGTGCGAGGCCAGGCCGGCCTGGACTTCGTCCAGCCAGTCGTTCAGCAGGCTCTGCGGACGCGCGTTCAGCGCGGGGAACGAACCCACGATGCCGCTGGTGCACTGCGCCACCACCAGCTTGGGGTTGGACACGATGAACATGGGGGCGCAGATGACCGGCAGGGACATCTGGCCGTACAAATCAGTCACGAGAGAGTGGGGCATGGCGTCGTCGCGGAAAAAGGTCACAAGAGGGCTTGAGCATCGTAGTCGGGTGTGCCTATAATTACCTACCGACCGTCCGGTAATTAATTAATCCTTATTAAACGGCATGCGCCAAAGCGCTGTCAATGGAGGTACGCGAGTCCCTCCGGCAGCCGCGGCGCGGCCCCTGCAAAGGCAGCCATGGCGACCTCCGCCCCTCCCGCCCAGAAGCGCGCCCGCGCCGGCCGTCCGCCCACCGTGGCGGCTCCCCGCGAACGCATCCTGGAAGAAGCCGCCAAGCTTTTCGCCCGCAGCGGCTATGACGGCAGCTCCGTGTCGGACCTGGCCGCCGCGCTGGGCGTATCCAAGGCCGCCATCTACCACTACTACACCACCAAGCAGGACATCTACGACGCCATCATCCTGGTCGTGCTCAGCGGCCTGACCCACGCCGTGGCTCAGGACGTGGCGCGGGCCGAGGGCGCCACCGCCCGGCTGCGCGCCTTCATGGTCGGCCATGCGCGCTACTTCGAGCAGCACCACGCCGAATTCGTCACCATGCTGATCGGCTATTCCGGCATGGCCCTGACCGAACGCGAAGACGCGGCCCGGCTGCGCGACGGCTACGAAAAGCGCCTGCGCGAACTGATCGCGCAGGGTGTCACCAGCGGCGAGTTCCGCGCGCTGGACGTGGCCGCGGCGGGCCGCGCCGTGCTGTCCATGCTGAATTGGATGGTGCGCTGGTACAAGCCCGGCCAGGGCGACAGCGCCGAAGCCATCGCCGCCGGCTATTTCGATCTACTGGTCGGAGGCATGCGCGCCTGAGGCGCGGCTGTCCCCCGGCTTGCCCCGCATTTTCTTGAGACTTCCATCATGGCCCTCGACACCGAAACCCTGAACCTGCTGCTGGACGCCGTGCGCCGCTTCGTGCACGAACGCCTGATCCCCGCCGAAGACGAACTGGCCGAAAGCGGCCAGGTGCCGCCCGACATCGTCAACGAGATGCGCGAGCTGGGCCTGTTCGGCCTGTCCATCTCGCCCGACCACGGCGGCCTGGGCCTGACCATGGAAGAGGAAGTGCGCGTGGTCTTCGAGCTGGGGCAGACCTCGCCCGCCTTCCGCTCGCTGGCCGGCACCAACATCGGCATCGGCTCGCAGGCCATCGTGCTGGCCGGCACCGACGAGCAGCGCGCCCGCTACCTGCCCAAGCTGGCCAGCGGCGAACTGATAGGCTCGTTCGCGCTGACCGAACCCGACGCCGGCTCCGACGCGATGGCGCTGCGCCTGTCCGCCGTGCGCGACGGCGACAGCTACGTGCTCAACGGCACCAAGCGCTACATCACCAACGCGCCTATCGCCGGCCTGTTCTCGGTCATGGCGCGCACTGCGCCGGAACGCCGCGCCAATTCCATCTCGTGCTTCCTGGTCGAAGCCGGCACGCCGGGCCTCTCCATCGGCAAGCCCGACAAGAAGATGGGCCAGGCCGGCGCCCTGACCAGCGACGTGGTGTTCGACAACTGCCGCGTCCCGGCCAGCGCGCTGTTGGGCGGAGAAGAAGGCAATGGCTTCCGCACCTCGATGCGGGTGCTGGACAAGGGCCGCCTGCATATTTCCGCGCTGTGCGTGGGCATTGCCGACCGTCTGTTGAGCGACGCCGTCAAGTACGCCATCGAGCGTAAGCAATTCGGCCAGCCCATCGCCGAATTCCAGCTGATCCAGGCCATGATCGCCGACAGCCAGGCCGAACTCTACGCGGCGCGCTGCATGGTGCTGGACGCCGCCCGCATGCGCGACCGCGGTGAAAACACCACCATGCAGGCCGCCTGCAGCAAGCTTTACGCCACCGAAATGGTGGGCCGCGTGGCCGACCGCGCGGTGCAGATCCACGGCGGCGCGGGCTACATGTCCGAGTACGCCGTTGAACGCTTCTACCGCGACGTGCGCCTGTTCCGCATCTTCGAGGGCACTTCGCAGATCCAGCAGTTGGTGATCGCCCGCGAAACCATCAAGGCGCATTCCTGAGCGCGGATCCGGCGCAAGAGGCTAATATCCTGCATGACTGACGGTGATCCGGCGCCGGCCCCTGGCCGCGCCGGAATATGACGCGCCAGCGGCCGCGCGCCGCCGGCATGACGGAATTCCAGTCTGGCTTGCGCGCCGCCGCAAGCCAGACGTTTTCATTTCTCTTCTAGCGAAAAGACTAATGTCGCAACGTCCCGCTCCCCTTACCGGCATACGCGTGCTGGACCTCACCCGCGTCCTGGCGGGTCCCTGGTGCACCCAGAACCTTGCCGACCTAGGCGCCGAGGTCATCAAGATCGAACGCCCCGGCGCGGGCGACGACACCCGGGCCTGGGGGCCTCCCTACCTGAAGGACGAGGCGGGCAACGACACCACGGAAGCAGCCTATTACCTGTCCGCCAACCGCAACAAGCTGTCGGTGGCGCTGGATATCGCTTCGCCGCGCGGCGCCGAGCTGGTGCGCGAACTGGCGCTGCAAAGCGACATCCTGGTGGAAAACTTCAAGGTGGGCGGCCTGTCCAAATACGGCCTGGACTACGAAAGCCTGAAGGAACTCAATCCGCGCCTGATCTACTGCTCCATCACCGGCTTCGGCCAGACCGGCCCCTACGCCAGCCGCCCCGGCTATGACTTCATGATCCAGGGCATGGGCGGCCTGATGAGCATTACCGGCGAACGCGACGACCTGCCTGGCGGCGGTCCGCAGAAGGCCGGCGTGGCCGTGACCGACCTGATGACCGGCATGTACTCCACGGTCGGCATCCTGGCCGCGCTGCACGAGCGCTCGCGCAGCGGCCTGGGCCAGCACATCGACATGGCGCTGCTGGACTGCCAGGTCAGCATGCTGGCCAACCAGAACCTCAACTACATGACCTCGGGCGTGGCGCCCAAGCGCGCCGGCAACGCGCACCAGAACCTGGTGCCCTACCAGGTGTTCGCGGCCAGCGACGGCCACCTGATCGTGGCGGTCGGCAACGACAGCCAGTTCCGCAATTACTGCGGCGCGATCGGCCTGCCCGAGTTGTCGGCCGACCCGCGCTTTGCCACCAATCCGCAGCGCGTGAAGAACCGCGCCGAGCTGGTGCCGCTGTTGACCGAACGCATGGCCACCGGCGCGCGCGACCACTGGCTGGCCGCGCTGGAAGCCGTGGGCGTGCCGGCCGGCCCCATCAACACGCTGGACCAGGTCTATGAAGACCCGCAGGTCCTGGCGCGCGGCATGAAGCGCGAAATGCCGCATCCGACCGCGGGCACGGTGCCCATTGCTTCCAGCCCGTTGAAGTTTTCCGACAGCCCGGTCGAGTACCGCCGTCCGCCGCCCATGCTGGGCGAGCACACCGAGCAGGTGCTGTCCGAGAAGCTGGGCCTGTCGGCCGAAGAAATCCTGGCGCTGGCGCAGAGCCGGCCCTGAACCCCATCCAATAAAAGAAAGCAGGAGAGTGTTGATGAAGGAGATTCAAACCATCGGCGTCGTCGGCGCCGGGGCCATGGGGCGCGGCATTGCGCAGATCGCGGCGCAAGCCGGGCTGCGCGTGCGCCTGTACGACACCAGCGCGGACGCCGTGGCGGCGGCGCGCGAATCGTTGCGCCAGACCTGGGACAAGCTGGCCCAGAAAGGCAAGATGAGCGCCGCCGACGCGCAGGCGGCGCTGGAGCGCGTGGAATCCGCCACCGCGCTGACCGACATGTCGAACTGCCAGCTGGTGGTGGAAGCCATTGTCGAGCGCCTGGACGTCAAGCGCGACTTGTTCGCCGCGCTGGAAGGTGTGGTGGCTGAAGACTGCATCCTGGCGTCGAACACCTCGTCGCTGTCGATCACCGCCATCGCCGCCGCCTGCAAGCGTCCGCAGCGCGTGGCCGGCTACCACTTCTTCAACCCCGTCGCGCTGATGAAGGTGGTCGAAGTCATCGACGGCCTGCGCAGCGCGCCCGAAGTCGGCGACGCGCTGGCCGAGCTGGCCCGCCGCATGGGCCACACGCCCGTGCGCGCCAAGGACATGCCGGGCTTCATCGTCAATCACGCCGGCCGCGGCATGAATACCGAAGGCTTGCGCGTGGCGCAGGAAGCCGTGGCGACCTTCGCCCAGGTCGACGCCGTCATGCGCGAGCAGGCCGGTTTCCGCATGGGTCCCTTCGAACTGCTGGACCTGACGGCGCTGGACGTGTCCCACCCGGTCATGGAATCCATCTACCGCCAGTTCTTCGACGAGCCGCGCTTCCGCCCCTCGCCCATCACCACCGTGCGCCTGGCCGGCGGCCTGATCGGCCGCAAGGCCGGCGAAGGCTTCTACGTCTACGCCGACGGCCAGAAGCAGGTGCCGGCCGAGCCGCCCGTGCCCGCGCTGCCCGAGAACCTGAAGGTCTGGGTCAGCCCCAAGCACGCCGAAGGCTACGCCCGCGCCGTCGCGCTGGTGGAAAAGCTGGGCGCCACGCTGGTGACCGGCTCCACGCCCGACGCCGACGCGCTCATCCTGGTCACGCCTTACGGCGAAGACGTCTCCACCACCGTTTCCGCGCAAGGCCTGAACGCGGCCCGCACGGTCGGCCTGGACACGCTCTACGCCTTCGACAGCGCCAAGCGCCGCACCATCATGGTGTCGCCGGCCACCGAAGCCAAGTGGCGCGACGCCGCGCACGCGCTGTTGGCCGCGGACGGCGTGCCCGTCACGGTGATCGAGGATTCGCCCGGCTTCATCGCCCAGCGCATCGTCGCGACCATCGTCAACATCGCCAGCGACATCGCGCAGCAGCAGATCGCCACGCCCAAGGACATCGATCTGGCGGTGACGCTGGGCCTGGGCTATCCGGTGGGTCCGCTGGCCCTGGGCGACAAGCTCGGCGCCGACCGCATCCTGGAAATCCTGAAGAGCATGCAGCGCGTGACCGGCGATCCACGCTATCGCCCCAGCCTGTGGCTGCAGCGCCGTGTGCAGCTCGGCATGTCGCTGACCAAGGCGGCTGGCGAGCAGTGATGTGATGGGATGCGCATGGCAGGCGCCGCCCTGGCATGCGCAAAAAAAGGCCCGCAAGACTTCGTGTCGTGCGGGCCTTTTTTGTGGGGCCGCGCCGCCTCAGTTCGCCGGCTTGACGCCGATCAGGGACACCAGAGGCGTCCACAACGCGATGTCGTCGCGGATCCGGCGAGCGAACTTCTCTTTCACCTCGCCCGCCCGCGGCTGGCTGCCGGACGCGTCGAATTTGCTCAGCACGTCCGGGTCGCGCAGCATGGCCTGCACGGCGTCGGCCAGCCTGTCCACCACCTCGGTGGGCGTGCCGGGCGGCGCGAACAGGCCATTCCAGGTTTCGATCTCGTGTCCGGAGATGGTGTCGGCGATGGCTGGCACGCCGGGCAGCTGAGGCACGGGCTGGCGGCTGGACACGCCCAGGAAGCGTATGCGGCCGCTGTCCTTGTACGGCAGGATTTCGGAGATGTTGGCCGAGTAAAGATCGGTCGTGCCGCCCATGGTGTCCAGCAGGGCAGGCGCGCCGCCCCGGTAGCCGATCAGCGTCGCCTCGATGCCGGCGCGCTTGAGAAACACCAGCACCGACATATGCGACATCGACCCTTCGCCGCCGTGCGCAACGGTCAGCGCGCCCGGTTTGGCCCGGCCATACTCGATCAACTGCGCCAGGTTCTGGAAACGCGAACTGGACGGCACCGTGAGCACCAGCGGATTGCTGGCGATATTGGCGACCGGCACCAGATCGTTCAACGGGTCGTAACGCACGTTGAACAGGAACCGCACCAGCGAAACCTGGCCGATCGAACCCACCATCAGCGTGTTGCCGTCGTTGCGCGAGCGTATCAGCGCATCGGTGGCGATGGTTCCGCCTGCGCCGGCCTGGTTCTTCACGACGACCGATGAACCCAAGGTGCGGCGCAGCGAATCGGAGGTAATGCGCGCCACATAGTCGGTGTTGCCGCCAGGCGGGTAGGGCACGATCAATGTGATGGCGGCCCCTTCCTGGGCGCGGACCAGCGCGGGCAGCAGCAATGGCGCAGAGGCCAGCAGCCGCGAGAACTGACGACGATTCATGATGTTTTCCCCTTGAGTCGTAGTATTGCGCGGCCTTGACCTCAGCGGGTCGCGGCAGCCATCTGGCCGCCGCCCTTGGCGCCGACCACTTTACCGTCCGCATACACCGTGGCGCCGCGCACCAGCGTGTGCACCGGCTTGCCCTTGAGGCGGCGGCCGGCATAGGGACTCCAGCCCACCAGGCTGAGCACATCCTCGTCGCGCACTTCGTATTCGGTCTCCAGATCGACCAGCACCAGGTCGGCGTCCAGGCCCGCGCGGATCTCGCCCTTGTCGCGCAGCCGGAACAATTCGGCGGGCTTGGCGGAACATGCCTCGGCCACGCGCTCCAGGCTGATCTTGCCTTCCTGGGCCGCCGTCAGGAACATGCTCAGGTAGAACTGCGTCGACGGCGTGCCGGTGTGGGCCTTCCAGCCATCGGTCCAGCCCACTTCCTTTTCTTCGCGCGTGTGCGGCGCATGGTCGGTGGCGATGATGTCGATCGTTCCGTCGTTGAGGCCTTCCCACAAGCCGGGCACGTTCTTCTCCGGCACCCAGTACGACAGCGCATACGAGCCCAGGCGCTGGATGGCCGACCATTCGCAACCCAGGAACAAGGCCCAGGGATTGATTTCGCAAGTGACCTTCTGGCCCGCCGCCTTGGCCTCGCGGATGAGTTGCACGCTGCCGGCGGTCTGGGTGTGCAGGATGTGCAGATGGCAGCCGGCCGCCTTCTGCAGCCGCAGCAGGGTGGCGATGGCGGTTTCCCAGATCACGCCGTCATGGGCGGCGTAGGCGCGCGCGTAGGCAAGAGCGTCGCGTTCGCCCCGGTCCCAGTAGGTCTGTTCGATCACATCCATCAGGGCTTGGTCGTGGGGATGCACCATCAAGGGCACGTCCAGTTCGGCGCAGCGCTGCATGATGCGCAGCAGCTTGCCGTGGTCATGCACGCCGATGCCGGGCATGTGCGGGTAGTCTCGACCCGTGTCCACCACCATGAAGATCTTGAACGCCGCAATGCCCGTGGCGGTCATGGCTTCCATTTCCGACTCTATCGTTGGCGCCGGGTTGAAGTTCCAGTCGACCACGGCGTCGCTGCGGTAGATGGCGAACTGCTTTTCCAGCAGGTCCAGCGAGTTGGGCGGCGGAGTGACGTTGGGCATGCCCACGCTGGTGGTGACGCCGCCGGCCGCGCATTGCTGCGTGGCGGTGAGGATGGTGTCCTTGTACTCGAATCCCTTCTGCGAGCCCTGGCGGTGGTGCGAGTGCATGTCGATGGCGCCTGGCAATACTGCCAGGCCGCTGGCATCGATGACGTTGCGCGCGTCGGGCTCGCTGCCGGCCTCGTACAAGCCGGCGATCTTGCCGTCGCGGATGCCGATGGAGGCGCGCACCTGTCCCTGGGGAGTGACCACCAGGCCGTTCTTGATCAAAGTGTCCATGCTGTTTTCCTTGTGAGGGGGAATGCCAAAACGATCAGGCCGCGCGGGCGGCAGGCGGGAGGGCGCGTTGGCGCACCGTGTCCCAGACCTGCATGACGTAGTCCTTGCTCAGGCCCTTGGTGATGAAAACCATGCGGGATTGCCGGTCCGTGTCGGGCCATTGCGGCAACTCGGTAGGCGGATGGAACAGGCGTTGCACCGCTTGCAGCACGATGGGCCGTTCGTGGCCGGCTATGTGCAGGATGCCTTTGACGCGCAGCAGCTCGTCCGGATGCGCCATGACCAGCGCATCCAGCCAGGCGCTGACTTGCGGCCAGTGCAAGGGGTCGGCGAAGTCCAGGCAGAAGCTGTCGATGCGCGCATGGTCGTGGGCATGCGTGTGTTCATGATGATGTCCGTGCCCGTCCGCATAGGGCGCGGCGTTGAGCCATAGCCGGGCCTGCTCCGGGCGCACGTCCACGTCATAGACGTCAGGCCCGTCCAGCACGGTGGCATCCGGCCGGGCCGCGGGGTTGCAGACCACGCGCGTGGCGCCGGGGTTGGCGCGCGCCAGCGTGTCCACCAGCGCCGCGACGCGCGCGCCGGGCAGATCGGTCTTGGTGACGATCAAGGCATCGGCGACAGCCACTTGCTTGACGGCCTCCGGGTGTGCCGCGAGGGTGGCCGGACCGTTGACGGCGTCCACCACGGTCAACACGCGGCTCAGGCGAAACGAACGCGCCACCGGAAACGTCATCAGGGCCTGGATGACCGGCACCACGTCGGCCATGCCCGTGGTCTCGATCAGGACGCGGTCGAAAGCCGGGATCTGGCCGGCGCTGCGCTTGGCGCGCAGGTCGCGCAGGGTCTCGACCAGATCTCCTTGCACGGTGCAGCACAGGCATCCCGTGCTCAGTTCGATGGTGTTGTCATTGCTGCTGGCGAGCAGCGCGTGATCGATGCCGATTTCCCCGAACTCGTTGACGATGACCGCCGCATCGGCCAGCGCCGGGTCGCGCAGCCAGTGATTCAGCAGGGTGGTCTTGCCGCTGCCCAGGAAGCCCGTCAGCAAAGTGACCGGAATGCGCGTTTCGGAGGTCTCGCCGTTTGCCATGATCCACCTTTGCAAAAAACATTAAATTCGCAACCATTGCGATTAAATGGATTTTTGCATCGAGTTGAAGCTTTGGCAAGTCCCCCTGATTTCACGTGGCGTGCCTCGGCCCAGCGGGGGGAGATGACGCTGCTAGAATCGCGGAGAAATGAAATTTCGCAATGGATGCGAAATCACGCGCCGCGCAGGCGCAACGATAGAGAGAGGTCGACGTGGCGGGTGAAATCAGGACGCGCAACCGGATACTGCACATCCTGCAGCTCTATGACAGGCGCGCCGCATGGTCGGTCGAGGAAATCGCCGTCGAAATGGACGTCTCCGTCAGCTCGGCCTACCGCGACGTGCAGGAGCTGGTGCGCGCCGATTTCCTGACCCCGGTCATGGGCGCACGCTACGTACTGGGGCCCACGTTTGCCCATTTCGACCTGCTGATGCGCCATGGCGACCCCTTGCTCAAGGTGGCGGAGCCGCTGATGCGGCGGCTGGTGGAGGCGACCACGCCCTCGTCGGCCTCGGTGCTCACGCGCAGCTACCAGGACAAGGTCATGTGCATCCACCAGGAAATCGGCGATCCGGCCGCGCGCGTCGGCCGCTATGAACGCGGCGCCACCATGCCGATGTTCCGCGGCGCGACCTCCAAAGTCATCCTGGCGCACCAGAGCCGCCGCGCCCTGGAGCGCATGTACCTGGCCCATGAAGAGGAAGTGCGCGCCATTTCGCACTGGAAGAGCCTGAAGGATCTGTGCCGGGAACTCGATGCCATCCGCGAGGCGGGCGTGGCCGTCAGCGATTCCGAGATCACGCCGGGGACCATAGGCATCGCGGCGCCCATTTTCCTGGAGCAGCGCGTGGTGGCCGGATTGAGCCTGATCGTGCGCACCGAGCATTGCCGTCTCGAGCCCTTCCGCGCGGCGGTCATCGAGGCCGCCGGCCAGATCAGCAGCGAGTTGGCCGAGGTTGACGGCGCCTGGGTGGCCCGCGCCTGAATACGGGCCCCAGGCCGCTCAATCGGCTCGCAACTGGCGGTCCCGGCCCAGGCGGCGCAATTCATCCAAGGTGTGACGCAGCAACCCCGAGGGCTGGCTCTCCCGCCGGATATACATGCCGACCGAGCGCGTTAGCGCTTGCTGTAGGCGGGTCTTGCGCACGCCGCGCTGCGTCGCGTTGTCCAGCGACGATTCCGGCAACAGCGCAATACCGCAGTTGTGTTGCACGAAGCGTGCAATGGTGTTCAGGTCCCGCAGGGAATAGAGCGGATTGAAGGGCTGGGACGCGGCCTGGAAGGCGCGCTCGGTCAGCACGCGCACGCTGGTGCCGGGCGGCATGCTGATCAAGGGCAGCCGGGCCAGTTCCATGGGCATCCAACGCGTAACCTCCGGCTTGATCTGGGCGTTGTGGAACAGCGCGAAGGGCTCGGTAAACAATTCCTGATAGACGAGATCGGAAGCGCCTTCCTCGTTCATCGTGGTCACGGCGATGTCCACTCGCCGCTCGCGCAGCAATTGCAAGGCCTCGCTGGCGATGGGATCGTAGACCTCCACCCGGACCCGCGGGTGCTTGCGCGCAAGGCTTTGGATCAACAGTGGAATGAGCGAGGCCGCAAGCGTGGGCAAGGCCGCGACGGCGACGCGGTCGTTGCGGTCGCGCAGCCGCTGGTCCAGTTCCAGCATGCCTTTCTCATGCAGCGCCGTGATCTTGCGCGCGATCTCCAGGATGTCCTGGCCTTCGCGCGACAGGCGCACCATGCGGGTGGTGCGCTCGAAGAGTTTGACCCCCAGCGTCTCTTCCGTTTCCTTCAGCAATTTGCTCAGCGTGGGCTGAGTCACATGCAGCATCTCGGCCGTTCTCTGGAAACTCAGGGTCTCTGCCAGCAGCACGAAGATGCGCAGTTGTCTCGTCGTCAGATTCATTCTTTTTGTCTATCAATGACGTTCAAATCGGAACTTAACCGGAGGGGCCGGCTGCCTTAGCCTTTGCATCACGATCTTTTTCTGGAGCTGGGATGTTTCGTCTTGATGGCAAGGTAGCCCTGGTGACCGGTTGCGGCACGCTGGGCGAAGGGTGGGGCAACGGCAAGGCCGCCGCGGCGGTGCTTGCCAGGCAGGGCGCCGCGATTTTCGGTTGCGACCTGAACATCGACGCAGCGCGCCAGTCCGCCCAGGCCGTGGCCGCCGAGGGCGGCAAGATCACGGTCCGGCAGTGCGATGTCACGGATGGCGGCCAGGTGGCGGAACTGGTGCGGGCCTGCATGGACACATACGGCCGCATCGACGTGCTGGTCAACAACGTGGGCCGCTCGGAACCGGGCGATCCAGTCTCCATGCCGGAGGATCTTTGGCACGATCAGATCCAAGTGAATCTGACCTCTGCCTTCCTGTGCTGCAAGCACGTCATCCCCCTCATGAAGAGCGCTGGTGGAGGATCGATTATCAACATTTCGTCCATCGCCGGGCTGCGTTATGCGGGCAAACCCCAGGTCGGCTACGCCGCCGCCAAGGCCGCCCTAATGCAGATGACGGCCACCACGGCGGTCATCTATGCGCAAGACGGCGTGCGGCTGAATTCAGTGGTGCCAGGACTGATGTTCACGCCCCTGGTGGAACGCCTGGCGCAGAAGTACGCCAAGGGCGACTACGAGGGGTTCGTGGCGCACCGCCATGCCCAGGTGCCCGCGGGCCGCATGGGCGACGCCTGGGACGTGGCCCACGCCGTGGCTTTCCTGGCCAGCGATGAGAGTCGCTACATCACGGGCCAGCAGATCGTGGTGGATGGCGGCATCACCATGGCAACGCGTTGAGCGGAGGACAGTCGCGATGAGCGTGCATGAGCAAGCGGGCGCTGGACGCCTGGCGGGCAAGGTGGCCTTGATCTTCGGCGCAGGTTGCGTGGGACCCGGCTGGGGCAACGGACGAGCGATCGCTGTGCGCTTCGCCCAGGAGGGGGCCGTGGTGTTCGCGGTGGACATACGGCCGGAGTCCTTGCCCGAGACTCTGGAGTTGGCTGGACGCTACCAGTCCCGCATCGAAACCCATATCTGCGATGTGGGCGACGCGGCCCAGGTCGCTGCGCTGGTCCAAGCCGTGGCGCGGCGTCACGGACGGATCGACATCTTGGTCAATAACGTGGGAGGTCCCATTCCCGGCGGTCCGGCGGCGCTGACACAAGCGGATTGGCGCAGGCAGCTCGATTTGAACCTGACCTCGGTGTTCACGACCTGCCAGCACGTCCTGCCCATCATGGAAACGCAGGGCGCTGGCGCCGTGGTCAACGTGTCCTCGACCTCGGCCATACGCTGGACCGGCGCGCCGCAGGTCGGCTATGCGGCGGCCAAGGCGGGAGTGATGCAGTTCGGCCGTGTGGCCGCCGTGGAATACGCCGCCAAGGGGGTGCGCATCAACACCGTCCTGCCGGGCCAGCTCCATACCCCGCTGGTCGATGCCTTCCTCGCCGGCCAGCAGAGCGCGGGCGACATCGACGCCTTGCTGGAGCGGCGGCGCCGCCGCATTCCGTTGCCGCTTTCCGGCGATGGCCGGGACACGGCCAATGCCGTGCTCTTTCTCGCCTCGGACGAGGCGCGTTTCATCACCGGAACCGAACTGATCGTGGACGGGGGCATGAGCGCCCGCTGCGACTGAAAACCAAGCTGAGGAGCATCACGATGGCGCGAGTTGAATATGCGGATATCGCCAGGCCGGAGATCCGGCCGCTGGTCGAACGCATCGAACGGGAGCGGTCCAGCCTGCCGAATCTCTATCGGATGCTGCTCAACAGCCCGCCGGTGGCGCAAGGCTGGCTGGCCTATCTCACGGCGATACGCCAGCACAGCGGGCTTGCGCCCAAACTGCGGGAGATGCTTATCCTGCGCGTCGCGGTGCTGAACCAGGCCGATTACGAGTTCGAACAGCATCTGCCGATCGCCTTGAAAGCGGGCTGCAACGAGGACCAGGTGCAGGGCTTGAAGACCGGCAATTTCACATCGTTGGACGCGGGCGAGCGCGCGGCCATGGCGTATTGCGATGAGATGACGCGCGAAATCCGGGTCCGGGACGCTACGTTCGCGGCCGTCCGCGAGGCTTTCGATGCCCGTGCGATCGTCGAGATCACGGCCACGGTGGCTGCGTACAACATGGTGTCGCGCTTTCTGGAGGCCATACAGATCGACCACGAATGAACGGCTCGTCGTACAGCCGGTAAATAAAAATACAGGAGACATGCATGCATAGCTTCAAACGATTTAGTGGCGCGTTCGCCTCCCTTGCGCTGGGCCTGGCCCTGAGCGCGCCGGCACATGCCGGCTATCCGGCAAAGCCGGTACAGCTGATCATTCCGTTCGCGCCGGGCGATACCGACCAGATGCTGAGGCCCATCACCGAGAAGATGGGGCAATACCTGGGCCAGCCCATCGTGATGAACTACAAACCCGGCGCGGGGGGAGGCATAGGCGCCGCGTACACGGCGTCGGCGGCGCCCGATGGCTACACCATCGTGGGCAGTTCGCCGGGGGCGCTGGTCGTGGTTCCGCTGGCCAACAAGGAGATCAAGTACACAACGGAGTCCTTCGCTCCGGTCGCAGCGATATCCCTGGGCGGCATGATGATCGTCGCGCCCGGGAAGTCCAGGTACAAGACTCTGGCCGACGTGGTGGCCGATGCCAAGGCGCGTCCCGATGCCATCTCCTACGGCACGTCGGGCGCCATGGGCATCAGCCATCTGCTGGGCGAGACGTTCGCTTCCGAGGCCAAGGTCAAATTGCGCCACATCCCCTTCCAGGGCAGCACGCCGGCGGTCACCGCCTTGCTGGGCGGCCACACGGATATCGCCGTGTCCGCGGTGGGGCCGGCGCAGGCGCATATCCAGTCCGGCGGCTTGCGGCCGCTGGCCGTCTTCAGCAGCAAGCGGCTGGCGGCCTATCCGGACGTGCCGACTTTGCGCGAACTGGGCTACGACGTCGGCAGCCCCACCATCTACGGGTTGATGGCGCCCAAGGGCACGCCGCCCCAGGTGGTCGATGCCTTGTACCAGGCCGCCCGCAAGGTCGTGGCGGAGCAGGGGAATGAGGTGAACAAGACCCTGGGCGGCATAGGCGCCGAAATCAGCGTGCTGAGCCCGCAGGAGTACGGCGCCTATCTGCAGGAGCAGCGGGCGTTGTTTTCCAAGGCGATCGGGCTGATCCGAGAATAATCGGCGCGCCAGCGCGCAAAGAAAAAGCCCCTTGATTGGCTCAAGGGGCTTTTTTCATCGTGGACGGCGAGTCTTACTTGGCCGCATCCACCATGTACTGCACCGCTGCGCGGATATCGTCTTCCGAGGCGTTGGCCGCGCCGCCCTTCGGGGGCATCGGCGGCTTGCCTTGCATGGCGACCTTCACCATGGCGTCCATGCCGGTTTTGATGAACGGATCCCAGGCCGCCTTGTCGCCGAACTTGGGGGCGTTGGCCACACCGGTGGCATGGCAGGCAAAGCAGACGCTCTTGTACAGCTTTTCGCCGGCCGGATTGACTGCTGCCGCGGCTTGCGGCGCGGCGGCTGGCGCTGCCGGAGCAGGCGCCGGTGCGGCGGCGGCCGCGGGAGCAGCAGCAACAACCGGGGTGGCAGCGGGTGCTGCGGCGGGCGCGGCAGCTGCTTCCTTCTTGTCGCCTTCCGCAGCCGGAGCGGCGGGCTCGGGCAAGGAAGCGCCCGACTTGTTGGCCATGTACACCACGGCGCGCGCGACTTCGTAGTCGGACAGCGTGGGGTTGCCGCCCTTGGCGGGCATGCCGCCCTTGCCGTGCAGGGCCACGTTCATCATGGCGTCGTAGCCCGCGGTGATGAAGGGCGCCCAGGCGGCGTTATCGCCCACCTTGGGTGCGCCAGCCACGCCGGCGGTATGACAGGCCGTACAGACGGCGGCGAAGACTTGTTCGCCGGTCTTGAAGACCTTGGGGGCATTCGCATCGACCAGCTGAAAGCCCGCGACCGGGGCAATGCGCTTGGCGACAGCTTCTTGGGACAGCGTGTCCGAACCCGCTCCTGTCTTGTTGCCCGAGACCACCATGTTCACCAATAGGATGATGATGGCGATCGGGATCACGAAAGATAGGACGATCGTGACGATCAGTTGCTTCGGGGTCTTGATGGGGGAGGAGTGCTCTTCTATGTGTTCCTGCTCGTTGCTCATGACCAAATCCTGCTAACGGGTACCGGGGGCGCCTGGCGGCGGCAACAGAAAATCAGTACTGCACAAGTCGGCGGCATGAACAGCCCGCCTTGCAAGCAAACGCTGGATTATATAACGGTGTCATAGACACGAGTCCAATGCAACCGACGGGGTTTTCGCTGAGTTTGACGGAAGATTTGATCCCGTTCATGCAGTTCCGCGAAAACTGGGTACAATACCGCCTCCTTGCGCTGCGCCCGTAGTTCAATGGATAGAATGAGAGTTTCCGAAGCTCTTGATACAGGTTCGATTCCTGTCGGGCGCGCCACCAAATCCAAGACTTAGGAATGGCTTGGGCCCACACTGGGCCTGAATGTGGCTGTTCCGACTCCGGTTCAGAAGGTCTGATTGGCCTCTCCGGACGATGCCGCGCAGCAAGCCGCCGCATCTTGTCTTTCCCCTAGCTGATTTGCCATCTTGTCGATCCACTCCGAGTAGCGCTCGAAGAGCATCTTGACGTTTTGCGCCCATCTGCCTGGACGGATGCTTCGGGATATGCCACTTCAAGAGCTGCGGTAGACACGAGGCTTGTCGCAGAAGGTTTTGGCTGACATATTGCATGTCCAGCAGCCGTTCAAGGCCAATCATGATGCACAACCCTCCGCATCCGGGTGAAATTCTTCGGGAAGAGGTAATTGTGCCCTTGGGGCTATCGGTGCCCGAGGCTGCCAACAGGCTGGCCATGTCGCGGGTGGCGCTTTCACGGGTTCTCAACGGCAAGGCGGGTATCAGCCCGGATCTTGCTGTTCGTCTGCAGCATGCCGGGGCCAGTACTGCCCAGGCTTGGGTCGCAATGCAGGCTAACCATGATCTGTGGCAGGCGCTACAGCATGAGCAGCCGCCCGTCAGGCCGTTGACCTCGATGGCAGCCGCGCGCTGATCCTCTTAACTTGATCGCCAAACCTGCAAGCCTCCTACCGCCTCAGGTAGTGGTCTGCACATGCAGCCGGCTGGACTTGCAGCGGTGCAAGGCGCGGTAATGTTCCAGCGCACGCCCGTTGGCGCCATAAGCGATGGACTCGATGCGCAGCAAGGGTTCGGGTTCCTTCATGCCCAGCAAATCGCAGGTCTGGGCGTCCGGCTGCACGGCGTCTATCCAACGTTCCGCACGCACGATGCGCAGGCCGTACTGCCTGCGCAGCACGTCGTAGAGCGAACGGTTTTCCAGGCGGGTGCGGTGCAGGCCCGGCACCAGATCCGCGGGCACGGCGGTTTCCACCAGCAATTGCAGTTCGCCGTCGACGCTGCGCAGCCGCTTGAGCGCCACGACCTGGCTGTCTTCGGTCAGCCCCAGCGAACTGGCTTCGTGCGCCGTGGGGGCGCGCAGTTCCTGCAGCAGCACCTGGGTGCGTACCGTGCGGCCCTTGCGTTCCATCTCGTCCGAAAACCCCAGCACGGTGGACACGAAGTCTTCGTCGCGCTCGCGCGCCGACACGAAGGCGCCCTGGCCGCGGATCTTGTAGATCAGGCCGTTGCGGACCAGGTCCGCCAGCGCTTCGCGCACGACGATGCGCGAAATGCCATATTGTTCCCCGAACTCGGCCTCGGTGGGCAGCTTGTCGCCCACGGCCAGTTCACCTTGCAGGATCTTGCCGCGCACCACGTCGCGGAACTGTGTCCAGAGCGGGGCGCCGGCGCTGCGGTCCAATATGGCTTCGGTGGAGATGGGGCTGCTCATGTCGTCAAAGAATTGGAAATCGAACCTGTGGCCAAGACGGAATCGGCGGGCTCTGCCCGGGGCGCCTCGGCTGGAGGAAGTTGAACACAATGCCGGTCCCGCAGCGTCGCGGTGCAGGCCCGTAACTCGTCTTGCCGGCGCGCGAGGCTCCAGCCCAGCTCGGCCGCGGCGATATCCGCCAGCTCCGCCAGCAGCGCCGGGGTGACATGGCCGCGGATGGCCAGCAGGGTGCGCCGGATCACCAGATCGGCCAGGTGCTGCACGGCCGTTTCGCGGCACAGATAGCGGATCTCGGCTGTTGAATGATCTGCTGCGTGGCGCAAGGGCTTGTCGCCTGCCGCCGCGAAGTCCGCCGCCACGGCGCCCGCCCGTGAACCATAGCGCATGAACAGTTCGGCGACCCGTCCCCGGTCCAGCGCGGTGGCGGCCTGAATGCTGTCCAGAAAGCGTTGCCGTCCCGCCGCATCGGCGGGCATGCCCGCTCCTCCGCCGATAGCCACTTGCTCGGTTGACTGCCGCCGCGCGCGCCCCAGTTGCTGCAGCACCGCGTCGGCCGCCAGCTGCGCCAGCGAACGGAAGGTGGTCCATTTTCCGCCGACCAGGCACACCATCGGCACCTCGCGCCGCGCGTTGGGCGGGTCGATCACCACCGCGTGATCGCGCGATATCTGTCCGGGCTTGTCGGCATCCGACTGGGCCAACGGCCTGACGCCCACGTAAGTGTAGACCACGTCCTTGCGGCCGAAATCCAGGCGGGGAAACACCTCACGCAACACGTCGAGCAGGTAGTCGATCTCCGCCGGCTCGGTCGCGGCGAGGTCCGGATCATCCACCGGAATGTCGGTGGAGCCCACCAGCACCCGGTCCAGGAACGGATAGACGATGCACACCCGGCCGTCGGACGCCTCGAAGTAAGCCATGCGGCCCTGGAGTGCCGAGCGCAGCGCGGGATGGTCCAAGATCAGGTGTGACCCTTTGGTGCCCATGACGCGCGAGCCGTCGCCTTCCAGCGCGCCGGCCGCGCGGTCCAGCCAGGCGCCCGTCGCGTTGACCACCGTGTCGGCAGTCACTTGCACGGATTCGCCGGTCAGCGCGTCGCGCAGCGTAATGGCGCGGCCCTGGCAAGCGGTCACGCTGCAATAGTTCGACGCGACCGAGGCCGGGTGGCCGCGATGCGCATCGTCGATCAACTCCAGCACCAGCCATTCCGGATGCCGTATCCAGGCGTCGTAATACGTGGCCGTCCAGCGCACCGCCGCGCCGAACAGCGCGCTGTCCGCCGCCGGTACGCGTTCGATGCGATGTTCCGGCATGACGCGCTGGTTACGGCCCAGCTTGTCATAGAGGCGCAAGCCCAGTCCCACCACGCACAGTCCGCGCGCGCCAGGCGAGGCGCTCAGGCCGGCAAAGCGCAGCATGCTGCCCCACAGGCCGCCGAAGCGGCTGGATAGCGGCACCACGGTTTCCAGCGGTTGCACCAGGTGCGCCGCGTTGCGCAGCAGCAGATTGCGTTCGCGCGTGGCTTCCGCCACCAGCGAAAATGACCCGCTTTCCAGGTAGCGCAAGCCACCGTGGATCATGCGCGATGGCGCGCTGCTGGCGCCTGCCGCCACATCGTCCTTGTCCACGATCAGGCAATCCACGCCCTGCAGGGACAGGTCGCGGAACACGCCAGCGCCGTTGATGCCCGCGCCCACGATCACCGTCGAAAAATGGCGGCCCGCCAATGAAGCCGGACGCGTGAAGGGGGAGGTGCGCGGGGTCATCGGGCGGGTCCCGCAAGATGGCCGAAAGCGGGGGCCATGTTGTCCACCAAGCCATGGAAGCTGGCGTAGAAGTCGGCGTGCGCCTGCGCCTCGGCGGCAAGGGGTTCGACCCGTTCGCATGGGGCGGGCAGCAGGTCGCCGCCGCCAGGGTTTTGCGACAGCGCGGCATACAGGGCGGCGCCGCGCGCGCCGGTTTCGTCGTCGCCGCAGCGTTCCACGGCATGTCCCAGAAAGCCCGCCAGCAGGCGCGCCAGCCGCAAGTCCCGGGCGCCGCCGCCCAGGGCGGCCACCCTGTCCGGCACGCCCAGCCCAAGCGCCGCCAGGCGTTTCAGGTGCCGCGCGTGCAGCGCCACCACGGCGTCGATCACGGCGCGAGCCATGTGCGCGCGGGTGTGATGCCCTTGCAGGCCGACGTATCCCGCGCAGGCTCCCGCCGGCCAGCTCCCGCCATTGATGAAGGGCAGAAAACGCAGGCCCTCGGCGCCCAAGGGCACCCCCATCGCGCAATCCACCGCCGCGGCCGCATCCTGGAACTGCAAGGTGCGCGCCAGCCAAGCCACGTTCGCCATCGACGAGGGACTGTTTTCCAGATAGAGCCTGCGGTCCGGATCACCGAAGCTGACGATGGCGCCCACCTCCGGTTTCGGTTCGCGAGTCGGCGCCACCACGGCATTCACGCACCAGGTGCCGAGCACGGCCACGGCGTGGCCCTGGCGCTCCGCGTTCACGGCTTTCAGCGATGCGAGCAGATCGATGGCGCCGAGCGCCACGGGCAGGCCGGCGGGCAAACCGAAGGCGGCCGCCTGGGCTGGCCGCAGCCGGCCGATCACGGCGCCGCTGGGCGCGATGGGCGCCAGCGCCGTCGCTGCCAGGCCGGACAGGCCGGCGGCTTCGAAAGCCATCGTGGACCAAGCCCCGGCATCGAGCGACAGCAGGCCCGCCGTACTGGCGTCGCTGGCGTCCGTGGCGATCTCGCCGGTCAGCAGGAACCCCAGATAATCCTTGGCGAATAGCAGGTGGCGGACGCGGCGGAGTTGCCCGGCGTCCGCGCCGAAGAGTTCGGCGGCGATCAGCGACGGCTGCCCCGACCACGGCCGGCAGCCGACTTCGTCATACAGCGCGTCCCCCATGCGGCGGCCCAGCTCGCGGGCGCGGGCGGCAGCGCGCTGGTCGGTCGACGCCACCGCGCGGCCCTCCAGCAATTGCCCGCTGGCATCCAGCGCATACAAGCCGGCGCCATGGCCCGTGCAGCACAACGCGCGCACGTCGGCCACGCGCGGGCCCAGCTGGGCCGCCACGCCCTGCAAGGCCAGCGCCAGCGCCGTCTGGATGGCGTCTGCGGACAGCTCGCAACCGCCTTGCGGCAATTGCCGATAGGGCAGGGCGCCGCCCGATGTGGCCAGTGTGGCACCGCTCTCGGCCTCGAAGGCAACCGCCTTCAAGCCCGTGGAGCCCATGTCTATGCCCAGGTAGATGTCTGTTTTCATGTCATAACATTGTCTACAGAAATTTCAGGCAGGATAGCAGTGTTTCCCCTAGTAATCTAAAAAATTCGTCTGCAATATAGTTCAGCGATGTCATAACAACGATTCGACCAAAACAGGTTGAACAACAGGCACCGAGGGCTGCAGGGTTCTTGGAACGATGCGAAAAAAAGGAGCGGAACATGAGACGAGATTTCTTGAAGACCGTAGCGGCGGCGGGCGCCAGCCTGGCGAGCGCCAACGCCTTTGCGCAGAACACCCCGCAGGCCTCCGGGCTGCGCGGCAACGCGAACGACGTCTACGTGATGAACGTGATGGTGTCCGGGGTGGAGTACTGGTTTCCTGTTTACGAAATGATGAAACAGCTGGGCCATTCGCTCGGCGTGCGCACCCGCTATTCGGGCACGCCCGAATATGACGTCAACAAGCAGCTGGCCTCGTTCGAGCAGGAACTGGCGCGCAAGCCGGCCGGCATCCTGCTGCATCCCATGAACCCCGATCCCTTCATCGAACCCATCAATCGCGCCGCGGCCATGGGCATCCCGGTGGTGACCTTCGCGGCTGACTCCCCCAATTCCAAGCGCGTGTCCTTTGTCACGTCGGACAACGACCGTGAAGGCGCGCAGGCTGCCGACGCCATCGCGGCCTCGCTCAATGGCAAGGGCGAATACGCGGTGCTGGAAAACCCGGGCCAAGACAACCATGACCGCCGCGTAGCGGCCTTCATCAACCGCATGAAGACCCAGCATCCCGGGATGAAGCTGGTGGGCCGCGCGGCCAGCAACCAGGACCCGAACAAGGCGTACCAGGCCACGCTGAGCCTGGCGCAGGCCAACCCCGGCCTGGGCGCGCTGTTCATGCCCGAGGCCAACTCGGCGCTGGGCGCGGCGCAGGCCTCCATCGAAACCAAGAAGAACATCAAGGTCCTGTGCTGCGACGTCAACGCCAAGATCCTGGACATGATCAAGTCGGGCGAGGTCTTTGGCTCCGTCAACCCGAACCAGGGCGTGCAGGGCTATATGGGCATGATGCTGCTGTTCCTGGCTCGCAACCAGCAACTGATCGACCCGATGAACGACGCCAAGCGCAATGGCACCAACCCCATGGCCGTACCGTTCCTGGACAACGGCCTGTCCATCGTCAGCAAGGCGAACGCCGACGACTTCTATTGGGACAAGTATCTGGCGCGCCGCGGCACCAAGGGCATCAACGAATGAAGGCGTCCGCACCGCTGCTGGAACTGCAAGGCATCAGCAAGCAGTTCGGCGCGTCCAAAGCCCTGGCCGACGTGCGCTTCACGCTGCGCCGGGGCGAAATCCATGCCTTGTGCGGCGAGAACGGCGCCGGCAAGTCGACGCTGATGAAGATCATCGACGGCATCCACCAGCCCGACAGCGGCGACATCTACCTGGAGGGCGAGCGCGTGGTCATCAATGGCCCGGCCCATGCGATGCGCCTGGGCATCGGCCTGGTCCACCAGGAAATCGCGCTGTGCGGCGATGCGACCGTGGCCGAGAACATCTTCATGCCCATGATCAGCGCTGGCGCGCAGGCCTGGATGGACTATGCCAGCCTGAACGAGCGCGCCGCGGGCGTGCTGCGGCGGCTGGGCCAGAACATCGACCCGGGCTTGCGGGTGGATGCGCTGGGCATATCCAGCCAGCAGCTCGTCGAGATCGCCCGCGCTTTGACGCTGGATTGCAAGGTGCTGATCCTGGACGAACCGACCGCCGCGCTGACCGAAGTCGAGTCCGTGGCGCTGTTCCGCGTGTTGCACGACCTCAAGGCCCAGGGCATCGGCATTGTCTACATCAGTCACCGCATGGCCGAGATCTTCGAGCACTGCGACCGCGTCACGGTGCTGCGCGACGGCCGCGACGTGCACAGCGCCGATATCGCGGCCCTCTCTCCGGATGCGCTGGTGCGCTGCATGGTAGGGCGCGATCTGGGCAACTATTACCCGCCCCGGCAAGCGGCTGGCGATGCGCCGGCCGAGACCTTGCTGGAAGTGGAGGACCTCGCCGACGGCGCCAATGTCCACGGCATCTCGTTCACGCTGCGCCGGGGCGAAATCCTGGGTATCTCCGGCCTGATGGGCGCGGGCCGCAGCGAGCTGGCCGAAACCGTGTGCGGTCTGCGGCGCGCGCGGCGAGGCGCCGTGCGGCTGCGGGGCAAGCCCCTGCGGCTGCGCCGCTATGCCGATGCCCTGCGCCACGGCATCGCCTACCTGAGCGAAGACCGCAAGGCCGCCGGCCTGTTCCTGGACATGCCGATCGAACAGAACGTGTCGTCCATGGCGCTGGGCCGCATCAGCTCGCGCTTCGGCCTGCTCAAACGCGCGGCGGAACACAGTCTGGCCGTTGAGCTGGGCGCCCGGCTCAGGCTCAAATCGGACGGCGTGGCGATCGACGCCAGTTGCCTGTCGGGCGGCAACCAGCAGAAGGTGGCCATTGCCAAGCTGCTGGCGACTCGGCCCTCGGTGCTGCTGATGGACGAACCGACGCGCGGCGTGGACGTCGGCGCCAAATCCGAGATCCATCACCTCCTGCGCGACCTGGCCAACCAGGGCGTGGGCGTGGTGGTGATTTCGTCCGAGCTGCCAGAGATCATCGGCCTGTGCGACCGGGCCCTGGTCATACGCAACGGCAGGCTCGCCGGAGAACTGGCGGCAAGCGAAATGACGGAAGAAAAACTGCTGCGGCTGGCCTCGGGCCTGTCCGCCCAGGAGGCAACATGATGAGCGATCTGAAAACCCATCCGGCGGCGCAAGCGGTCCTGACATCCCCTGCCGCCGGCCTGCCGCCTGGCCCCCGCCCGGGACGCCGGCTGGGCAGCTTCCGCGAAGCGGGGCTGCTGCTGATCATCGCCGCGCTGTGCGTCGTCATGAGCTTCGCGTCGCCGCATTTCCTGACCTGGGAAAACGTGCGTGCCATGCTGCTGTCGTTTTCCATCGAAGGCATCGTGGTGGTCGGCATGACCATCCTGGTCATCGTCGGCGGCATCGATCTGTCGGTGGGCTCGGTGGTCTGCCTGGCCATGGTCATTACCGGCAAGCTCTTCCTGCTGGGGCTGGACCCCTGGACCGCCAGCCTGGCTGCGATCGCCGTTTGCACGATGGTGGGCGCGCTGATAGGCGGCTGCGTGACCCGCATCGGCCTCAGCCACTTCATCGCCTCGTTGGCGTTCATGGTGATCGTGCGCGGCCTGTGCCTGGCAATCACCCAGGGCACGCCGCAATCGTTGTTCTCGTTGCCGCCGCAGTTCAAGTTCATCGGGCAGGGATCCATCGCGGGCATTCCCGCGGTCATCCTGATCTTCGCCGCCATCGTCGTCGTCAGCGACTTCGCGCTGCGCCGCGCCGCCCTGCTGCGCAAGGTGTTCTACACCGGCAGCAATGAAAAGGCGGCGCTCTATGCCGGCATCCGCACCGGTCGCGTGAAGTTCTGGGTCACCGTGCTGTGCTCGACCCTGGCCGGAGTCGCCGGCGTGGTCTACACGGCGCGCTTCGGCGCCGCCACGCCCAACTTCGGCGTGGGCATGGAGCTCAACGTCATCGCGGCGGTGGTGATCGGCGGCGCCAGCCTCAAGGGTGGTTCGGGCACCGTGCTGGGCGCGGTGCTGGGCTTGGCCCTGCTGTCGGTCGTCACCAGTTCGCTGATCCTGCTGGACGTGTCGCCCTACTGGCAGGACGTCGTCAAGGGGCTGATCCTGCTGGCCGCGGTCACCGTCGACCATCTCATGAACGTCAAAAAGGTTTCCCGATGAAGACAACAACACTGGGCGTGTCCGGCATCGCCTGCGAATCCGTCGGCCTGGGCACCTGGGCCATGGGCGGCTGGATGTGGGGCGGCGGGGACGATGCGGCTGCCATTGCCGCCATCCAGGCGTCCCTCGATGCGGGCGTGCGGCTCATCGACACCGCGCCGGCCTATGGCTTGGGGCACGCCGAAAGCCTGGTCGGCCAGGCGCTCAAGGGGCGCCGCCAGCAAGCCGTCATCGCCACCAAATGTGGACTGGTCTGGCACACCCGCCAAGGCGAGCATTTCTTTGACGAAGAAGGCCAGGCCGTGCATCGCCACCTGGGCCGCGCGTCCATCTTCCATGAAGTGGAGCAAAGCCTGGCGCGCCTGCAGACGGACTACATCGACCTCTACATCACCCACTGGCAGGACGCCGGCACGCCCGTCGCCGAGACCATGGACGCCTTGCTGGACCTGAAGCGGCAAGGCAAGATCCGGGCCATCGGCGTCAGCAACGTGGATCCCGGTACGCTGGCCGAATACCTGCGCCACGGCCCGGTCGATGCCATCCAGGAACGCTACAGCCTTATCGACCGCGAGATCGAAGCCACGCTGATGCCGCTGTGCCGCCGCCACAACGTCGGCATCCTCGGGTATTCCTCGCTGGCGCTCGGCCTGCTGGCCGGCCCCATCGATCCGGCGCGCCGCTTTACCGGCGACGACCAGCGCGCCGGCAACCCCCGCTTCAGCGTCGCCAACCGCAGCCGGCTGCAAGGCTTCTTCGCGGAACTGGAGTCCCTGTGCCAGCGGCTGGACTGCTCGGCTTCGCAGCTGATGATCGCCTGGACCACGCGGCCAGGCGGCGTCACCGTGGCGCTATGCGGCGCTCGCACACCGCAGCAGGCCATGCAGAATGCGGGCGCCGCCGCCCTGGAACTCTCGCCTGAAGACATTGCCGCCATCGACCAGGCGGCCGAGCGCCACCTGCAAACACTGGATTGAACAAGGAATCCCCATGCTGCACAGAAAAGAAGCGCGCCTGAACCGGCTGCTGAACGGCGGCCGTTGCCTGGATATCGCAGTCGACCACGGCGTCTGCAATGAACCCAGCTTCCTGTCCGGACTGGAGGACATGCCGGCCGTGATGGAACAACTGGCGGCGGCGCGCCCCGACGCCATCCAGCTGAACTACGGCCAGGCCGACCTGCTGCAACAACGTCCTGGCCGGGACAAACCCGCGCTGGTCATGCGCCTGGACATGGGCAATCCCTACAACGCCACTGCCCATCGCGTCATGTGGGCCGTGCTGCAGAACGAACAGGACCCGGTGCTGCCTGCCGTCCAGATGGACGCGGCCTGCGTGGTGGTCAACTTGTTCATGCTGCCGGACGAGCCCGACTTGTTCCGCCAGTGCGTCGCCAATATCGCGCGAGTGCGCGCGGACTGCGACCGCTACGGCATGCCGCTGATGATCGAACCCCTGGTCATGGCGCCGCACTCCGCGCGCGGCGGCTACATGGTCGATGGCGACGCCGAGAAGATCGTCACGCTGGTCAGGCTGGCGCGCGAAATGGGCGCCGACATCGTCAAGGCCGACCCCACCACCGCCACGCGCGATTTCCACCGCGTGGTGCAGGCGGCGCGCTGCCCGGTGCTGGTGCGCGGCGGCGGCCGGGAGGATCTGCGCCAGGTCTTCGAGCGGTCGCGCGAGCTGCTCGATGAAGGCGCCGTGGGCCTGGTGTACGGCCGGAATGTGTACCAGCATGCCGATCCGTCGTCCGTGGTGCGGGCGCTGATGGCCATGATCCATGACAGCGCAAGCGCCAGGCAGGCGTGGGACCTGTATGAGGCAGGAGGCCGATAGGGAGTGAGGCTTCCTGGCCGAAATCCCTGATATCCAAGCCAGCTCCTAATGCTCTTCCTTGGCATGGTTGACCGTGTACTTGGGAATGGCGACGGTCAGGTCCTCCTCTGCCACGACCGCCTGACAGCTCAGGCGGGACTGCGCTTCCAGCCCCCAGGCCCGGTCGAGCAGGTCGTCCTCGGACTCATTCGCTTCGTTCAAGGAATCGAAACCCTTGCGCACGATGCAGTGGCAGGTGGTGCAGGCGGCACTCATGTCGCATGCATGTTCTATTTCAATGCCGTTGGCCAGCAAGGCCGCGCAGATCGTGGTGCCGGCCAGCACCTCCAGCTCGGCGCCTTCGGGCGCCAGCTCGGCGTGCGGGAGTACGGTGATTTTGGGCATATCTGATTCCTGGCGATCAGCAAGCTGATGCGGGTTCATCCGGTGTGCCGGCGCGACGGCGTCGCAGGACGGCGCCGGTGCGGGCGGCGGGTTCCTGCTCTTTGTCGTCCGGTTGCTCAAGCGTGTGCAGGATGGGGCAGTTGGGCCGGTCATCGCCCGCGCAACAGCGGATCAGCGCCTTGAGCGTATCTGCCATCTGCCGCATGCTTTCGATGCGCCGGTCCAGTTCGGCCAAGTGTTCCTGGGCCACGTGCTTGACGTCCGAGCTTTGGCGCGACTGGTCATGCCACAGGCCCAGCAGATCCTTGGTCTCGGCGACCGAGAAGCCCAGATTGCGGGCGCGGCGGATGAAGTGCAGCCGGTGAACATCAATCCGGCTGTAGGCGCGGTAGCCGGAAGAGTTCCGCTGCGCCGCGGGTATCAGGCCGATCTGCTCGTAGTAGCGGATCATTTTTGCCGACACCTTGGATGTCTTGGATGCTTCGCCGATGTTCATGGATGTCTCCTTGCTCAAAGGAAAGGGTGGTGACGTGAGGGAAGCCTAAAGCTTTCCAACATGGGAAGGTCAAGCGTGTCAGCGGCCGCGGGGTGTCTGGGCGGGCGAGTTATGGTGGCGTGAAGAAAACGTCGGCGTGCATGTCCTGGATGCTCAACCCGCGCTTGGACGCCAGGGCCATCGCAGCTTCCACCATCGCCGGAGGACCGGCGACATAGACTTTCCAGCTCTTCAGGTCCGCCAGGTCTGCGCTGACGGCTTGCGTGACGTGGCCGCTCCGGTATGGCGTAGCTTGAGCCTCGGACAGTACCGGCACAAAACTCAGGTTGGCGTGGCGGCGCGCCAACGCCTCGAAATGTCGAACGAAGTAAAGATCCCGCTCCATGCGTGCGCCGAAGTAGACATGAATCGGCTGCCTCATGCCGTGCGCGAGCGCGGTTTCGACGATCGAATGGATGGGAGCCAATCCCGATCCTCCCGCGATGCAAAGCATCGGTCCGGGATGCTGTTCGCGCAGATGCGAGGAGCCGAGCGGCACACGCAGAGCGACGCGGTCGCCAGGCTGTAGCGTGGTGTGGACATAGCCCGACGTGATCCCGTTTGGAACGCGGCGGATGTGGAACTCCAGTTCTGGATCGCCCGGCCTGTTGGCCATCGAGTAGCTGCGCGCCGGCGACGGCCCGAACCGGATGTCGGCATATTGCCCGGCGGCGAACGCCAATGAGCCCGTTGCGTCAGGCCGGATCCTGATGCGCCTGATGTCGTGGGTCAGCTCGTCCATGGAAACGACGGTCCCTTCGATATTCTGAATGGGCGCTGCGGCTGCCTCGTCGTCGTCCCCAAGCCAGGCCACGGCCACATCGGCCTTCGGAACCGCGCGGCACGCCAGGATGAAGCCGCAGCGTTTTTCTTCTTCCGTCAACGCGTAGCGCGAGTGCGGCAGCATTTCCACTTCACCTTCGATCAGGCGCGATTTGCAGCTGCCGCAGCGGCCGGACCGGCAGCCGTGCGGATAGGCAACGCCATTCTGCAGGGCGGCTTCGAGTATGGTCTGGCCGTCCGGAATCGGCAGCCGGGTTCGCGCTTGCCGGATATCCAGTGTTTTGCTGCTCATTTCGAGGCTCCCTCAATGAGCGCAGCCGTTATCGCAGGCCTCGCCGTGTGGGATTGATGCTCATCGCGAGAGCGGTTCTGCATGGTTGCTCCAATGATTTCAGATTGGTGTGGGCGGCATCGAGATGCCCTTCGCCTTTCAGGTGGCGGGCCAAATCTATTGCTTCCAACGATTGCAAGGTCAATAGCCCGCGGAATCCGCCAGCGCATGCTTGACCTTCCTGTCGTTGGAATGCCTAGCCTTGCCGAAATCCTGCAGAGCGCTTCGGAAGGGCCGAAGCCCTGCTGTACAGAAGGGGCATGTCGATGCGTCGAAAATTCAGAATTGCTGTCGCGGCGGGAGCCATCGCGGCGGCCGGAACCATTGCGTGGGCGGCCGGCGAGTCGTCCGGAGATGAGAGCAAACCGCCGCCTTCCGCGGCCGCGCCGATGGCGCCGCAGGTGCCGGTTGCCGAGGTGATCCAGCGCGTCATCGCGCCAGCGACCGACTTCACGGGATACCTGGCGGCTCCGGAGACGGTTGAGCTGCGGTCGCGCGTCAGCGGCGCGGTCGATGCCGTCAGCGTTCCCGAGGGCAGCCTGGTGCGCAAAGGGCAACAGCTGTTCCAGATCGATCCGCGGCCATTCCAGGTTGCGCTCGACACGGCCACGGCGCAGCTGCGCCAGGCCGAGGCGCTGGCCAGCCAGGCCCAGGCCGACTTCGACCGCGCTCAGCGGCTGGTGGCCAGCGGCGCTGTGTCGCGCAAGACCTACGACGACGCCGTGTCTGCGCGCAACGCCCGCCAGGCGGAGATCCTGGTGGCCAAGGCCGCCGTGGCCGCTGCGCGGCTCGACCTGTCCTACGCACGCATCACGGCACCGATATCCGGGCGCGTGGACCGGATCATGGTGACCGAAGGCAACCTGGTCAACGGCGGGGCGGCGGGCGTGGCCAACCTGCTGACCACGATCGTGTCGATCGACCCCGTGCACGTGTACTTCGACATAGATGAAGCGACCTACCTCAATGCCGTGAGACTGGCCCGGCCCGACTCCCGCGGCGGCCAGGCGTCCTTGCCGGTCGCCGTGGCGCTGACGACGGACCGGGGCTTTCCCCACCAGGGCACGCTCGACTTCGTGGCCAACCAGGTCGACCGCGGCACAGGCACGATCCGCGCCCGCGCCGTCGTGGCGAATCCCGATGGCTTGCTGGCTCCGGGGTTGTTTGCGCGCGCCAGGCTGACTACCGGCGCCGAGCGCGCGGCCATTCTGGTCGATGATCTGGCGGTAGGCACGGACCAGGGGAAGAACTACGTCCTGGTCGTGGGTCCGGACAATCAGGCCCAGTACCGCGCGGTGGAACTGGGCCAGATGGCGGAAGGCCTGCGCATCATCAACACCGGCTTGCAGGCCGGAGAGAAGATCATCATCAAAGGGTTGGTGCGTCCCGGCATGAGCGTCACGCCGCGCATGGTGCCCATGCAGCAGGTAGCCGCCGCGGAGGTCCGCCCATGAAGTTTCCTCACTTCTTCATTGCCAGGCCGATCTTCGCCATCGTCCTGTCGCTGCTGATGCTGTTGGCGGGCGGCATTGCGTTCTGGCAGCTGCCGCTGAGCGAATACCCTGCCGTCACGCCGCCCACGGTACAGGTGACGGCGAGCTATCCCGGCGCCAATCCGGAAGTGATCGCGGATACCGTGGCGGCCCCGCTGGAACAGGTGATCAACGGCGTGGAAGGCATGTTGTACATGAGTTCCCAGATGGCGGTCGACGGCCAGATGGTGCTCACCATCGCGTTCAAGCAGGGAACGGACCCGGACATGGCGCAGATCCAGGTGCAGAACCGGGTCTCGCGCGCCTTGCCGCGCTTGCCGCAGGAAGTGCAGCGTATCGGGGTGGTCACGCAGAAGACCTCGCCCGACGTGTTGATGGTGGTGCACCTCGTTTCGCCGGAAAAGCGCTACGACTCGCTCTACTTGTCGAACTTCGCCATCCGGCAGGTGCGCGACGAACTCGCGCGCCTGCCCGGCGTCGGCGACGTCCTGGTCTGGGGCGCCGGGGAGTACTCCATGCGCGTCTGGCTGGACCCCACCAGCGTCGCCGCGCGCGGCCTGACCGCCAGCGACGTGGTCGCGGCCCTGCGGGAGCAGAACGTGCAGGTCGCCGCGGGGGCAGTGGGCCAGCAGCCGGATACCTCGGCGGCCTATCAGGTGACTGTCAACACGCTGGGGCGCCTGACAAGCGCGGAACAGTTCGGCGACATCGTCGTGAAGACGGGCGCCGATGGCCAGGTCACCCGGCTGCGCGACGTTGCCCGCGTTTCGTTGGGCGCGGATGCCTACACCTTGCGTAGCCTGATCAATGGCGAATCGGCGCCCGCCCTGCAGATCATCCAGAGTCCCGGCGCCAACGCCATCGACGTCTCCAATGCGGTCCGAGCCAGGATGCAGGAGCTGCAGCAAGGCTTCCCGCAGGATGTGGAGTACCGCATCGCCTATGACCCCACCGTCTTCGTGCGCGCCTCGCTGCAATCGGTGGCGGTCACGCTGCTGGAGGCCATCCTCCTGGTCGTGATCGTGGTGGTGCTGTTCCTGCAGACCTGGCGCGCCTCCATCATTCCCCTGGTGGCCGTGCCTGTGTCGCTGGTGGGTACCTTCGCGCTGATGCACATGTTCGGCTTTTCGCTCAACACGCTGTCGCTGTTCGGCCTGGTGCTGTCGATCGGCATCGTGGTGGACGACGCCATCGTGGTGGTCGAAAACGTCGAGCGGCATATGGCCCTGGGCGAATCCCCCCGGCAGGCCGCGATCAAGGCCATGGATGAGGTGACCGGGCCCATCATCGCGATCACCTCGGTGCTGGCGGCAGTCTTCATCCCCTCGGCTTTCCTGTCCGGGTTGCAAGGCGAGTTCTATCGCCAGTTTGCGCTGACCATCGCCATCTCGACCATACTCTCCGCCATCAATTCCCTCACCCTGTCGCCCGCGCTTGCGGCCATCCTGCTCAAACCGCATCAGGACTCGGCCAAGGCCGACTGGCTCACGCGCCTCATGGGTAAGACCTTGGGCGGGTTTTTCCGGCGTTTCAATGTCTTCTTCGACAGCGCCTCGAATGGGTACGTGGGGACGGTGCGCCGGGCGGTGCGTGGCAGCGCCGTCGTGCTGCTGCTGTACGTCGGCTTCGTCGGCCTGACCTGGCTGGGCTTTCACCAGGTGCCGAACGGTTTCGTGCCGGCCCAGGACAAATACTTCCTGGTGGGTATCGCCCAGTTGCCTAGCGGCGCCTCGCTTGACCGCACAGAAGCGGTCGTGAAGCAGATGTCCGAGATCGCGCTGGCCGAACCCGGCGTGGAGAGCGTGGTTGCCTTCCCCGGGCTTTCGGTCAACGGTCCGGTGAACGTGCCGAACTCGGCGCTGATGTTCGCCATGCTCAAACCCTTCGATGAACGCCAGGATCCTTCGCTTTCCGCCAACGCCATCGCAGGAAAGCTGATGGGCAAGTTCAGCCAGATTCCGGACGGGTTCGTTGGCATCTTCCCGCCGCCTCCCGTGCCAGGCCTGGGAGCCATGGGCGGTTTCAAGCTGCAGATCGAGGACCGCGCCGGATTGGGGTTCGAGGCGCTGGCGCAGGCGCAGGGCCAGATCATGGCCCGGGCCATGCAGGCTCCCGAACTGGCGAACATGCTGGCCAGTTTCCAGACCAACGCGCCGCAGTTGCGGGTGGACATCGATCGCGTGAAGGCCAAGTCCCTGGGGGTGTCGCTGACGGACGTGTTCGAGACCCTGCAAATCAATCTGGGATCGCTCTACGTTAACGACTTCAATCGCTTCGGGCGCACCTATCGGGTCATGGCGCAGGCCGACGCGCCGTTCCGCATGCAGGCCGGCGACATCGGAATGCTCAAGGTGCGCAACGGCAGCGGCGAAATGATTCCCCTGAGCGCGTTTGTGACGCTGACGCGCGGGTCCGGCCCGGACAGGGTCATCCGCTACAACGGCTTTCCGTCGGCGGATATCAGCGGCGGTCCCGCGCCGGGATATTCCTCGGGGCAGGCGACCGATGCGATAGAGCGCATCGTGCGTGAGACGCTGCCCGAGGGCATGACCTATGCGTGGACGGACCTCGTCTACCAGGAGAAGCAGGCCGGCAATTCTGCGCTGTACATCTTCCCCCTGGCGGTGCTGCTGGCTTTCCTCATTCTTGCCGCCCAGTACAACAGCTGGTCGCTGCCGTTCGCCGTGCTGCTCATCGCGCCCATGGCCTTGCTCTCGGCGATAGGCGGCGTCTGGCTGTCCGGCGGGGATAACAACATCTTCACGCAGATCGGCTTCGTGGTGCTGGTGGGTCTGGCGGCCAAGAATGCCATCCTGATCGTGGAGTTCGCCCGCAGCAAGGAAGACCAAGGGGCCGATCCGCTGGCGGCGGTCCTGGAGGCGGCCCGTCTGCGCCTGCGCCCGATTCTGATGACTTCGTTCGCCTTCATCGCCGGCGTGGTGCCGCTGGTGCTTGCCACGGGGGCCGGTGCGGAGATGCGCCATGCCATGGGTATCGCCGTGTTCGCGGGGATGGTGGGCGTGACCCTGTTCGGCTTGCTGCTCACGCCGGTGTTCTACGTCGTGGTGCGCAAGCTGGCGCTGCGCCGGGAAGCCCGCCGGGCTGCAACCCGTTCGGACAGGCAGCACGCATGATGGCCAGGAGGAATATCGACATGAAGTACCGCTACACCCGCTCCCGGCTCGGCTTTACGCTCGCGCCGCTCACGCTTGCGGCCGCCTTGAGCGGTTGCTCCCTGGCGCCGAAGTACGAACGCCCCGCGGCCCCCATAGCCGCGACCTATTCTTCGGATGCCCCGGATACGCAGCAAAAGCCCGATGAGACCGTCGCAGCCGACATCGGATGGCGCGATTTCTTCCGTGATCCGCTCTTGCAGCAATTGATGGAAATCTCGCTGAACAACAACCGGGATATGCGCCGCGCCGCGCTCAACGTCGAAGCGGCCCAGGCGCTGTACCGGATCCAGCGCGCCGCGATACTGCCGAACCTGAGCGTCGCGGCCGGTGGCGCATCCGAGCGCATTCCGGGCGACCTCGGCGCCGCGCGGGACGGCCAGGTCGCGAAGCGCTATGACGTGGCTGGCGTGACGACCGCCTGGGAACTGGATCTGTGGGGCCGCATCCGCAGCCTCAGCGACCAGGCCTTGGCCTCGTATCTGGCGCTCGAGGAGAACCGGATCGCGACCCAGCTGAGCCTGGTGGCCGAAGTGGCCAATGCCTACCTGACGCTGCGCGCGGACCAGGAGCTGTTGCGGCTGACGGAAGACACCCTGGCCACGCAGAAGCGCTCGTACGATCTGACGGCCAACCTGGCCGCGGCCGGCCACTCGACGCAGCTCGACCTGCGCCTGGCGGAGATCGCGTTGCGCAACGCAGAAGCCAGCCGCTCCGCCTACACGCGGCAAGTGTCCAGGGACCGCAACGCCCTGGTGCTGCTGCTCGGGCAGCCGCTGACGTCCGCGCTGTCCAGCCAGCTGGACGCAGCGACGACGCTGCCGGACGGCATCGTTCCGTCGGATCTGCCGGCGGGACTGCCCTCCGATCTGCTGGTCCGCCGGCCCGACATACGCGCGGCGGAGCAGATGCTGCGCGGCGCGAATGCCAATATCGGCGCGGCGCGCGCCGCCTTTCTGCCGGCGATCAGCCTGACGGGCTCGACGGGAACCGCCAGCGCCTCCCTGGAGGGCTTGTTCGATTCCGGGTCGCGGGCCTGGGCATTCCTGCCGCAGATCACGTTGCCCATCTTCCGGGGAGGCGCCTTGCTGGCCAATCTGGACGTGGCGCACGTAAAGAAGCGCCTGGAGATCGTCAACTACGAGCAGGCCATTCAGGTGGCATTCCGCGAGGTGGCCGATGGATTGGCCGGCAAGCGCACGCTCGACGACCAGATCCGTTCGGAGCAGTTGGCCGTGGCGGCCAGCCGCAGCGCGTACGAACTGGCGGAGCTGCGATTCCAGGAAGGCATGGACGACTATCTCACCTTGCTCGAGGCCTATCGCTCGCTATACGGCGCGGAGCAGATCCTGATCCGTACCCGCCTGACGCGCTTGAACAACCTGATCGACCTGTACAAGGCGTTGGGAGGCGGGTGGTCCGAGCATACGGTGCCGGCGCCTGCCGGGGCATAGGGACCCGCCAATTGCGTGCAGCCCGGGGGGGAATGTTGCCAACCCCCCGGGCCTTGCTGGCCGCTTTGGCGCCGCGGCGCGCAAGGTTGCCGCGCGATGGCCTGGCCGTGGTGCCGGCTATACAGCCTGTTTCCAGGCGCGCAACTTCGACAAGGCGTTGGCGTAGGCCACGCCCGTGAGGATCTGGAGCTGGCCGCCGAGGGTTTCGGCTCTCTCGCCGGAGGGCGCGAAGAGAGCGGCGTCCGAATGACGGGCTACGCAACCGACCACGCGCTCCTGCCCGAGCCTGGTCAGTTCATGCAGGTTGTGAAGCGTGCTGCCGGTGAAATTGCGCCTGAACGGGTGAGTCAGGCGGCCGACCCTGTCCAGTATTGCCTCGCGGCTGTAGTACGGGGCGCCAGCGCCTCTCGTCCCCGCCGCGGCGAGCTGCAGGATTATCGTGTTCCAAAGCATCACGTCGATCAGCACCGTTGCGGCATCGATGTGCAGGCGATGAGCGTGCCCCACCTCCGCCGTCTTGCGGTAAAGGCTTGCGCGTATGGTGGCCGCTTCTATGCGGAACTGTCTGTGCCGGTTGCAGATATTGTGCAGGAGCTCTTGCCTGGATGCGGGCAGTTTCATCGGAATCCTTCCACCAAGTCGTTGCAAATGGGGCCGTCGGCTTGAGCCCGACGCGTCAGCACGCCGCGGGCACGGTGCTGGCCGCAAGCGCGTGGGCATGGAGCCGGTCCGCCTGAGCCACGGCGGAAATCCTGAGGTTTTCCACCGTTGGAAGGTCAAGGCCGTCGGAAAGTTGCGCAGCGTCTGTCGAATCCACCCAATAAGACTTAAAATCCGCACACGTTTCGATCCGCGCCTGCGCAAGCGGCAGGTCCCTCGCACGTAACATCCCACGCCATTGCAGCCCGCCATCGGCCAGACTTCCGCCTCCACGCCGCCAAGTTCGTCCTATGCCGCCCGCATCCATCAGGTGCAGGTCGACGCGTTGCGCCGAAGCTTTCCGTTCGCCCTGGCCGGGTCGCTGATCAGCGCCTGTTTTTCCGCGTTTGCCTTGGTCGGCGTGCTGCCCCTGCACGAGATCCTGTTGTGGCTGGGCGCCACGCTGATAGTGGGCGTGCTGCGCTGGGCCGCGGTGGTGGCGTACGACCGCCATCGCGCCGATCCGCCGGCGGCGCAGCGTTGGGTGCGCCGCATGCTGGCCGGCAATCTGTGTTCCGGCATCCTGTGGGGATTGCCCCTGGCCTATTGGACGTTTTTTGTCCCGCTGGAGTACCAGCTGTTCTTCATCGTCATCCTGTTCGGACTGGGCACGGGCGCCATCTATTCGAACTACATGATGCTGCCGGTGATGTACGCGTTCGAGGTGCCGGCTTTCGCGCCGATGTTCATCGCGCTGGCGGCGCAGCCTTCCGCCATCCATCTGGCGCTGGTGACGGGCGGCCTCGCCTACCTGATCGCGACCCTGGCCTTCATCCATCGCATGAACCGCACCCACCTGGATGCGTTGCGGCTGGGCTATGAGAACCTGGCGCTGCTGGAACAGGTGCGCCAGGAGAAGATAGCCGCCGAACGCAGCGATCTGGAGAAGTCCCGCTTTCTGGCGGCGGCCAGCCACGACCTGCGCCAGCCCGTGCACGCGGTGAACCTGTTCCTGGGGCTGCTGGCTAACGAGCCCTTGTCGCGGCACGGACGCTATCTGGTCGACAACATCACCAGCGCGTTGTCCGCAATGGGCCATCTGTTCGACGCCTTGCTGAATCTGTCGCGTCTGGACGCCGGCGTCATCGAGCCTCGGTTCGAGACGTTCAGGATGCAGCCGCTGCTGGACCAGCTGAAGGCCGAGTATGCGCCGCAGGCCGGAGAGAAAGGCATACGGTTGCGCGTGCGTCCGTGCGCGGCCAGCGTGCGCTCGGATCCCGTGCTGCTGGAACGCATGCTGCGCAATCTGATCAGCAACGCTATCGTGCACTCCGACAGCGGGCGCGTTCTGGTGGGGTGCCGCCGAGCCGGGGATCGCTTGCGCATCGAGGTCTGGGACAACGGCCTGGGGATTCCGCAGGCCGAACAGGAACGAGTCTTCTGGGAGTTCCATCAACTGGCCAATCCCGAGCGCGACCGCAGCAAGGGCCTGGGGCTGGGCCTGGCCATCGTGCGCCGCACCGCCCGGCTGCTGGGCCACGAACTGGCGCTGCGTTCGGAAGAAGGCCGCAGCACGGTGTTCACGGTCACGGTGCCGGCCTCGGGTCCCGCCGCGGCAGGCCTGTCTGTCGGCGATGCTTGCGTGAGGCTGCGTCAAGGGCCCGCATCCGAAGACAGCCTGCGCGGCAAGCTGGCGCTGCTGGTGGACGACGACGCGCAGAACCTGGCCGGCCTGTCCATGCTGTTCGAAAGCTGGGGCTGCCGCGTCATCGCCGCGACCAGCGGCAATGCGCTGTTCGAGCGCGTGCTGCCGCTGGCCGAGCGTCCTGCCTTGATCGTCACGGATTACCGGCTGCGCGAGCACGAGACCGGCATCCACGTGATCGAAAGGCTGCGCGAGGAATACAACGATCCCGATCTGCCCGCCTTGCTGGTCAGCGGCGACACCGACCCGGCGCGGCTGACCGAGGCCGCCGCCCGCGGCGTTCCGCTCTTGCACAAGCCCGTGCAGGTCGAGGCCCTGCGCGAACACGTCACTAGCCTGCTGCACGCCAAAGAGGCAGCGTCCCTTACCGGAGATGCCGAATGACGGCAGTGTTATTGGTTGACGACCACGCCATGTTTCGCGAAGCGCTGGTCATGGCGCTGGGCCAGGCCGTGCCCGGCCTGACGATCCACCCCGCGGCCGGCGGCCAGGAGGCGCTGGGGGTGTTGGAGCGGCATGCGGCGATCCAGCACGTCATCATGGATTTCTATTTGCCGGACATGGCCGGGGCCGACCTGCTCAAGCGCTTGCGTCAGCGCCGCGCGCAGTTGCGCATCCTGGTGCTATCGGCCTCGCAGGATCCCGAGGACATGCGCCGTGCGCTCGAGGCAGGCGCGCAGGGCTTTCTGAACAAGTCCGCGAGCTGCCAGGAGCTGGCCGCCGCGCTGGAAGCCGTCAGCGAGGCGGCGCCACCGCAGCGCAGCGCGTCGTCGACGTTGTCCACGGGCGGTCAGGATGAGGCGGCCTTGCTGCGTGCCTTGACGCCACGACAGAGCGAAGTGTTGAGCCTGATGTGCGATGGGCTGCGCAACAAGGAAATCTCGGAGCGGCTGAACATGACCGAGAAGACCGTCAAGACGCATGTGTCGGCCATCCTGGGCACCCTGGGCGTGCTCAATCGTACGCAGGCGACGCTAGTGGCGCGGCGCGGCGGCGTGTTCGGGAAGCCGGTCTAGGCGGCTGCCCGCTGTCGCGGGCGACTTTGCCGGCCACGAGCGAGATCTCGCGCCCGGCCGCCGCAATCGTGTCGGGCCGGTGCGCCACGATCACCCGCGTCATGTCGAGCCTGGCGATCGCCGTATTGACGATCCGTTCGCGTTCAAGGTCCAGATGGCTGGTGGCCTCGTCCAGAAACAGGATGGCGGGCTGCTTGTACAACGCCCGCGCCAGCAGCACGCGCTGCTTCTGGCCGCCGGACAACACCGTGCCCATGTCTCCCACCAGCGTGTTGTAGCCCATGGGCATGGCGCAGATGTCGTCGTGGATCGCGGCGATCGCGGCGCAGCGGCTGGCGCGGTCGGGATCGTGCTGCGGATCGAAGAAGCTGATGTTCTCGCCGATGGACCCGGCGAACAGGACGTCGTCCTGCAGTACCGTGCCGGCGATCCGGCGCAAGGACGCCGCTCCCGCTCCCCGCGCCGGCACGCCGTCGATCAGCACTTCGCCATCGGTCGGGGTCAGGACACCAAGCAGGATATTGATCAACGTGGTTTTGCCGCCGCCGGAAGGGCCTGTGATCGCGACCGATTCGCCCGGCTCGATCCTGAAGCTGACATCGTCCAGCACATACGGCTCCTGTGGCCCGTAGCGGAAGCGCAGATTGCGGACCTCGATCGCGGGTGAACGCGTTGGCGCGTCCTGCGCGCGCGGCATGGCGTCGACGGGCTCTGCAGGTTCGCGCACGATATCGGCCAGGCGCTCGCCTTGCAGCCGCAGCATCTTCACCTCCACCAGCTTGTCGAGCAGGGCCGCCACGCGCTGGTCGAACAAGGTCTTGTAGACGATGAACGCCAGCAGCGCGCCCACCGTGAACTGGCCGTCCAGCACCAGCCTCGCGCCCAGCCAGAGTATCGCGATGGAGGACAGGCCGAACAGCAGGCCATTGAAGGTGCGGAAGAACAGCGTCCACTTCTGCACGCGCAGGTCCGCGTTGATCTCGTTCACCAGCAGCGACAGCCAGCGGGAACGCCGGTCGTCCTGGTGCTGGAACAGCTTGATCGCCTTGACGCCCCGCACGGTTTCCAGGAAATGCGATTGCTCCTTGGCGGCGTGCACGATGTGTTCTTCGGTGGCGTAGTGCAGCGGCGCATAGCCGGACCAGCGGGCCAATCCATACAGCGCCATGGCGCCCACCGCGATCCATGCCAGGGGCGGGCTGTACAGGAACATCAGCACCAGCGTGATCAGCATGACCAGGCCGTCCAGCACCGCCTCCAGGAACGAGGTCGTCACGGTGCGCTGTATGGCGTCGATGGCGCCGAAGCGCGACACCACATCGCCCAGATGCCGCTTCTCGAAATAGGCCACCGGCAAGCGCAGCAGATGCGTGAAGACGTTGGTGCGCCATTGCAGGTTCAGCGTGGTGCCCATGACCATCAGCATCCAGCTGCGCGCCACCGAGGTCAGCTGCTTCATGACCATCATCAGCCCGAACGCCAGCGCCAGCGTGGTCAGCAGATCGCGGTCGCCGGTGTTCAGCACATGGTCCACCACCCACTGCAGGAAGAACGGCTGGACCACGGTAAGGATTTCCAGCGCCAGCGCCAGCAGCAGCACCTGCGAGAACGCGCCGCCCAGGCCGGAAACCCTACCGGTCAGCTCGCGCAGCCGCACGCGCCTGTTATCACGGGCCTCCTGGAAATCGGGCGTGGGCCATAGTTCCAGCGCGACGCCCGTGAACGACGCGGACAGCTCGCCGATGGAGCATTTGCGCGTGCCGGAGGCGGGATCGATCAGCGTGGCCGAGCGCCCGTTGATGGCCGTCAGCACCACGAAGTGATTGAATTCCCAATGCAGGATGCAGGGCAGTTTCAGCTTGCCCAAGGCGCCCAGGCTGACCTTGACCGGCCGCGACGCCAGGCCCAGTTGGCTGGCGACGTGGATCAAGGTGGCCAGCGTCGCGCCCTTGAGCGACACGGGAAAACGGCCGCGCAGGGTGGCGAGGCTTTGCTGGTGGCCGTGATAGCCCGCGATCATGCCCACGCAGGCGAGGCCGCATTCTGCGGCTTCGGTCTGCAGCAGCCTGGGCACGCGCCGCTTGACCCCCAGCGTCAGGCGTTCGAGCATGTTCATAGTTTCCCCGACAGCCGGTAGGCGGGATCGAACGCCCATTGGTACAGGCGGCGCGTCTGCTGCAGGATGTCCGCCTCCAGCCGCATGCCGGGCCGCAACGTCAGCGTCTGGCCCTGTGGCCCGCGCGCGGGAGTGTCCAGCGACACCGTGATCCGGTACAGGTCCTCCTGGGCATCGCCGTTCGCGGCGGCTTCTTTCAATTGCCATTCGGGCAAGGCGCTGCGCGTCACGGTCTGGACGACGCCGGCCTGCTGCCCGAAGGTTTGGTACGGGTAGGCCGCGAAGCGCATGAGCACCCGGTCGCCGGGCGCGACGAAGCCCACCGCGCGGCTGGGCGCCAGCAGTTCGGCCTGCAGGCGGGCGCCGTCGGGCACGATGGTGGCCAGCGGCCGCTTGTTGTCCACGGCCTGGCCCGCGGCGGCGGTCACGGCGGTGGCGACGCCCGCCTGCGGTGCGGAGATGACGACGCGGCGCCTGGCTTCGCTGCGGCTGAGGTCCACGGCAATGTCGGCCATGTCCCGGTCCAGCTGCGCCAACTGGTTCTGTTGCCGCAACGCCAGGTCCGCCTGCGCAGCCTGGCGGTTGGACAGGTCCATGGCCAAGCCGATGCGATCGCGCAGCAGGGCTTGCAGCTGATTACGCTGTTCCAGCAGTTCGGCGCGCTTCTGGTCGGCCTCCTCGGCGGAAAGATAGCCTTTCTCCATCAGGCCGTGATAACGGCGCGCGCTGTCTTCGGCTAATTTGATGCGGGCGCGCTGCCCCTCGATCTGGCTGTCCATGGCGGCCAGCTGCGCCTTCAGGCTGGCGATCGCCGTGGCCTGGGTGTCGTGCTCGCCCTGCTGCAGCAATAGCGTCTTCTGGCGCGCCAGCCGCAGGCTTTCTTCGCGCTGCCGGATCTGGCCGCTGATCGCTTGCTGGGTTTCACCCAGGGCGCTTTGCTGATCGCCCGACACCACGTAGAGCACCTCGCCCGCGGCGACATGCTGGCCTTCCTGGACCCGGCGTTCGAGCACGACGCCGGCCTGCGGCACGTAAAGCTTGATCAGTCCGGTGTCGGGGGCCAGCTGGCCGCTCACGGTCGCGCGCTTGGTGTACGAGCCGAACGCAAGAAACAGGCAGACGGCCAGCACGAAACCCGCCAGCACGGCGGTGACCAGTGCGAACGACACTGGCCGGATCAGGACGATATCGCCCAGCCCGACGGAGCGTTGCGCGGCAAGCGCCTGTTTGCGATAGAGCGACACGGCTTTGGAGGCAGCCCAGGAAAGCGTGGTGGGTATAAGCTGGCCGGCATGGCGGAAAAAAACCGCGGCGGACGCGCCGCCGTGCCACGAAATCGGATGCCAGTCGCGGCATCCGTCCGATGCGGCCAGGATCCTTACTGACTATCGCGGCGTGTAAAGCGTCTTGCCGGCACCCAAGCTGTTTTTCTGGGGCGCAAAGGTGATGTTGAGACGGTTCGGTCCCCAGCCGCCGCTGACCGCCTGGATTTCCTCGGCGCTCAAGGGTCTGATCTGTTGTTCCGCGTTGTGCTGCTGATCGGGCTGTTCAGTTTTTTCCATCTCTATCTCCTGCTGCATGCTGACGAAGGAAGCCGCGCCAGCGTCGGCCGAGCATCGCCCGAAACGAGGCGCCCGCCGCGATGCGCTGCAAGACGGGAAACCAGGCTCCCAAACACTGGCGTGCTCGGGGCGGACAGTAGCAGCGCACCAGTGCAGGCGCATCGGTCTTTAGTCGTAGGGACGGAAAATCGGCATCCTGGCCGGCGCGGAGATCGTTCGCGAGCCTACGACCAAAGACCGATTCGGCGCTGCGAGTCCACTGCTACTGTCCGCGTCGAGCCGTTCAACGGCCGGCGCGTCGGTGTTCCTGTCCGCGGGACCATGGGGCCGGCGCCGTCCGTCCGCTGACGCTCGGCCGACGCTGGCGCGGCTTCCTTCGTCAGCACACAGCAGGAGAAGGACATGAAGAAAACGGAGCAACCGAACCGGCAGCAGGCTGCCGGGGATCAGATCCGCCCCTTGAGCGCCGAGGAAATCCAGGCGGTCAGCGGCGGCGCAAACGGCAAGAAACCGGGGATTCCTGGGCCGCAAGGCGGGCGCGCAAGTTCCACGTCCGCGACCAAGGCAAGCTTCTATCGTTGAACGCGGGATCAGGCGGCATGGTTCCCAGCCATGCCGCTCTGAAGCCATAATCCAGAGACAACTGGACCGGCGGCGGCCATGTGCGCCATTCGACCCTGGCGGTGTCCGTGCCGGTCCGCTGGGACGAACTGGATGGGCTGAAAGGGTCGGCGCAATGGACCATCGCCAATATCCACACCCGCCTGGATGCGGGAAACGAGCCCTGGGACGGCTACGCGCCCCAGGCGATCGGCCGGGCCATGAAGCAGTTCGGGGTCGAGACGCGATCCTGAGCCCAAGCCGGGCCGTCCGCGCACGCTGACAATTGTTGTCGCCGAGGCAACATCATGGTCCCCTCTGCGGGCCTACTGCCGGTTTGCGGGCAGACCTACGATTTGGGCGTCGTTCAACCCATCGAAGGAGTCACCATGAGTCAACGTCTGAATGCCTACGCGCAATCGCCCGAACTGTTCAAGAAATTCGTCGAGTTCGGCATGCTCTTGAAGTCCGGGGCGATCGAGCAGCCGATCTTGCGCCTGGTCGAAATCCGCGCCTCGCAGATCAACGGCTGCGGCTTCTGCCTGGATATGCACGTGAAGGATGCCAAGATCCACGACGAGCGCGAACTGCGCCTGCACCACGTGGCGATCTGGCGCGAATCCGCCGAGTTTTCGCCGCGCGAGCGCGCCTGCCTGGCCTGGACCGAGGCGCTGACCACGCTGGGCGCGCAGGGCGTGCCGGACGAGATCTATGAACGCGTCCGCACGCAATTGTCCGAAAAGGAAATCTCGGACCTCAGCTTCGCCGTCATGGCGATCAATGGCTGGAACCGGCTGAACGTGGGCTTTCGCACCGTGCCGGGTTCGGCCGACAAGGCATACGGTCTGGACCGCGCCAAGTTCAACTAAGGAACGATCATGAAAATCCTGGTTATCGGCGGCACGGGCCTGATCGGCTCCAAGCTCGTCAAACTGCTGGTTGAGCGCGGCCATGAGGCGATTGCCGCGTCCCCCGCCACGGGCGTCAACACCATGACCGGCGAGGGCCTGGATGCCGCGCTCGTCGGCGTCGATACGGTAGTTGACGTCGCCAACTCGCCGTCGTTCGAAGACCGCGCCGTGCTGGAGTTCTTCCAGACCTCGGGGCGCAATCTACTGGCGGCAGAGGCGCGCGCCGGCGTGCGCCACCACGTTGCGCTGTCGGTGGTAGGCACGCAACGCCTGGCCGAAAGCGGCTACTTCCGCGGCAAGATCGCGCAGGAAGCACTGATCGTGGCGGCCGGCATTCCCTACACCATCGTGCACAGCACCCAGTTCTTCGAGTTCCTGGGCGGCATCGTGCAGTCGGGCGCCGACGGCGCGCAGGTGCGGCTGTCGCCGGCCTACGTCCAGCCTATCGCGTCCGACGACGTGGCGCGGGCCATGGCCGATGTCACGCTGGCGCCGCCGGTGAACGGCATCGTGGAAATCGCCGGCCCCGAGCGGGTGCGCCTGGCCGAGCTGGTGCAGCGCTACATGGCCAAGATCGGCGACACGCGCAGCGTGCAGGCAGACCCCGGCGCGCGCTATTTCGGCGCGCTGCTCGACGACGATACGCTGGTTCCGGGAGCCGGCCCGCGCCTGGGCGAGATCGACTTCGAAACCTGGTTCAGCCGTTCGGGCGCAAGCAAGTAGCGGCGGGAACAAGGACTTTCATGAGCAAACTGCGGCCTCCTCCCCAGAGCCTCCTGGAAAAGTACCGGGGCGGGGATTTCCATCCCCTGTACACCACCAGCGTGACGGTGCGTGGCGGGGAGGCCGCGCATGGGCGGGCTTCCGGCATGGCCATTTCGGACGACGGCGAGCTGATCGTGGAACTGCGCCTGCCAGTGGAGCTGGGCGGCACGGGCGGGGGCACCAACCCCGAACAGCTATTCGCCGCCGGCTATGCGGCGTGCTTCCACGGTGCGCTCAGCATGCTGGCCGAACGCGCCGGCCTGGCCATTGCGGACGCTTCCGTGACGGCCACCATCTCGTTCGGCCGCGACCCCGTCGATGGCCTTTTTGCCCTGACCGCGGACGTCAACATCCACCTGCCCGGCGTGCCCAAGCCTATCGCCGAAGAGCTGGTGCGCAACACCGAACGCCTGTGTCCGTACGCCAAGATGGCCCAGGGCGGGATCCAGAGCGTGGTGGCCCTGACCCAATAGCGTTCAGGCCTGCTTCAACAGCACACTGTCGATGCTGTGAAGGTCCAGCGCGCGGATGCGTTCCGTCATGAAATCGATGAAGACCCGCATGCGCGCCGGCAGGTGCTGGCGGCTGAGAAAGCACAGATAGTGCCCCCGGTCGTCGGGGGCATGCTGCGGCAGGCAGGCGACCAGCGTGCCCGCGCGCAGGTGATCGCAGACCTGGTAGGCCGCCATCTGCGCGATGCCATGGCCGTCCAGCACCGCCTGCAGCACCAGGTCGGCATCGTTGAAGGTGAGCATGGCGGGTGGCGCGAACTTGCGCAGATGGCCGCCAACCTTGAACTCCCATTCGTACACGCGGCCCGACGCCAACAGGAAATTCACGCAGCTGTGGCCAGCGAGCTCCTCCACGTCCCGTGGCAGGCCGTGCCGGGCGGCGTAGTCGGGCGAGGCGCACAGCATCATCTGCATGGGGATGACTTTCTTGGCGATCACCTGGCTGTCTTCCATGCGGCCGTTGCGAAACGACACGTCGACGCGGTCCGTGGTGAAGTCGGTCGGGCCGTCATCCAACAGCAGCTCCACCGAGATGTTCGGATGGGCCTGGCGGAACTCCTTCAGCAGGGGCGCCACGACCTTGCGGCCGAAACCCACCGTGGAACAGACGCGCACCAGGCCGGAAGGCGGGCCCTCGCGCACGTCGCGCATATCGTCCAGGGCCTGGATGATCCGTTCCACGCCAGGATGGCATTGTTCATAGAAGCGCTGCCCCTCCGCGGTAAGCGAGGTGCTGCGCGTGGTGCGCACGAAGAGCCGCACGCCCAGCTGGTCTTCGAGCTTCTGCACGCTGCGGCTGACCGCCGAACGTCCTATGCCCAGCCGGTCGCCGGCCTTGGCGAAGTTGCCCTCGGCGGCGACGGCCAGGAAGGCCATGACGCCGGCATAGCTGGTGGCGAAGCTGTCGGCCAGGGAGTCCGGGCCGTTCGCGGAAGGGGTAACCGGGGAGGCAGGGATAGGGGTAGGCATGGTGGCAGCGCCGCAAGTTGGTTGATCCTACCCCCTAAGACGTTGCGCTGGACGGTTTTGTGACGTGCCCTTGAAAAAAAATGGCCAGCCCCGGGACGCAGGGCGCCCGGGACTGGCCTGGATAGGACAAGTATTCGTCCCTTATTGAACGGGAATCAGGGCGGGGGCTCCCTTTTTCTTGATCAGCACGACCACGAACTTGGCCGGCTTGGTCTGGCTGGCGTTGCGGCCCACCGTGTGGATATCGTCTGGCCCTTCGTAGAAGGTCTGGCCCGGGGTCAACGTCACTTCCTTGCCTCCCTTGACCTGCATGACGATGCTGCCCTCCAGCACGTAGACGAAGGCCGAGGCGTCGTGCCGATGCAGGGGATCGGCCGCCCCGGGCGGATAGTCGACGACGAGCATCACCGCATCCCGGCCGGGAATGTCGGGCAGGTCCTTGCTCATCACTTCAGTGACGATGGGATCAGCCGGCTTGCCGGCGGACGCCCCGTGGTGCGATGCGGCATGGGCGGGCTGGCCCAGCAGCGCGCCGGCAGCGATGAAAGACAACGCGAGTTTCGTGAGTGGGGGCATGACCTGTCCTGGTTGGAGTGGTGACAGGTCCATCGTAGAAGCGAGGGCGGCGCGGCGGTAGGTCCGCCCAAGGGACCACCATGTTGCCCGTCATGCACCAACGGCTGGCGCAGCCGGCCTCAGCGTTGCGCCAGGGCGGTGGCGATGCGCGCCAGCTTGTCCGGATTGCGCTGCACCAGGACCCGGGTCAGGCGCTTGCCGTCCGTTTCGTAGGACTGCACGGATTCGAGATGGCCGTCGATGAAACGCAGCAGCGTCCATTGCCCGTTTACCTGGACCACCTCGGTGCGCAGCGCGTCGCGGTAGCGGCGCTTGCCGGCGTAGAACAGCTGGGCCAGCCGCTTGCCGCCCACCAGGCTGGCAAAGGCGCTGACCTTGTCGCCGCCGTCGCCGATGAGCTCGGCGTCGTCGCTCAGCAGCGCATGCAGGCCGTGGAAGTCGCTGCGGTTCATCGCGTCGGCGAAGGCCTGCAGCAGCCGCTGCAGCGTGGCGCGCGGCACGGCCTCGCGCGGGGCGCCTTGGCGCAATTGCTGCCTGGCCCGCCGCACCAGCTGGCGCACCGCGGCCTGGGTCTTGTCCAGGGTCTGCGCGATGTCGTCGTAGTCGGCGTCGAACACGTCGCGCATCAGGAAGGCCGCGCGGGCATCCGGCGACAGGCGCTCCAGCATGAACAGAAACGCCACCGACACATCATCGGCCAATTCGTGGATCTGTTCGGGCGTGGACGGTGTTGCCATCAGCATCGGTTCCGGTAGCCAGACGCCCACGTAATTTTCCCGTTCGGCACGGGCGGCGCGCAGGCGGTCGATGGACAGGCGGGTGGTGACGGTGACGAGCCAGGCCTCGGGGTTCTCTACGGCGGCGTGGTCGGCGCCATGCCAGCGCAGCCATGCGTCCTGCACCACGTCTTCCGCTTCGGCTACCGAGCCCAACATGCGGTAGGCGATCGCGTAGAGGCGGGGACGATGGCGGTCGAACAGGGTCACGGAGCCGGTCATGGAGTGGGCCAACGCCAGGGGAAAGGGAAGCGGAAGGGCAGGGTATTTTGCCGCAGCAGCCCGGTCGGGACAAGTGTCGAAAGACATCTGGCAGGCAGCCTCGGGCGGGCGGCGTGCCGTGGGCGCCGCTGCTTACAGCACGATCAGCGAGGCCGGCAGGGCGGGCAGGTTGGCGCTGCCCGCCATCTGCTTCAGGTCCCTTTCTATCATCGCGCTCAGGCGGCTGATGGGCACATCGTTCGCGCTGCCTTCGAAGGGGTTCTCCGTGCTTTCGCCCACTTGCTCCAGCGAGGTGTAGATCCACGAGATGATCACGCTGAACGGCACCGCGAGCCACGCCATCTGGCCTTGCATGTAGCCGCCGATATCCTGGCCAAGCTGGGCGAACTGGCCGGTCAGACCGAACGGCAGCGCCACGCAGAAGGAACGCACGAACAGGGTATTGATGATGGCGTACTGGCGCGGATACGGAAAATTCTTGATGCGCTCCGCCTGCCCCTGCAGATCGAGGAGTTCCCGGATACGGTTGTTGAGTTCGGCGCATTCCGCTGCGGTGATGGCGCCTGCTTCCAACAGGCCGCGGGCCGCCTGGCCCTGCATGGCGAGCAGCTGCGCGGCTTTGTCGTCGGCCTGCATCAACGCCACGATGTCCTGCGCCGGCAGGTAGCGGGACAGCGCGGATTCCAGGGACTCGGCGCGCTCCGGAATGACATACTGCTTGCGGTATTCGGCATTGGGGCGGCTGCCGACGGTTTCCCATACGCGCGCCTCGCGCAATTGGTAACGCAGCGCCGTCAACCAGGCCAGATGCCGCTGCACCAATGCCGCGCCGCGCTCGGCATCGCCGGCGTAGTTGCGGCTGATGATGCCCCAGTAGCGGCTGGCGCTGACGATGCTCATCCAGATCTTCTGCGCTTCGACCGTGCGCGTATAGGTCTGCACGTTTTTGAAGCCGACGACAAAGGTGGTGGCGGTGCCCAACAGCGACACCACCGACAAGGGCAGCGTCAGCCATGTCAGCCCGGCAAGCTGATGGAGCAGCACAGGGGCCAGGCCCAGCGCCAGCAGGACGTAGATCTTCCTTCGGGTCCAGATGATGAATTCGCCCAGGCGATAGGATTTTCCCAGATGCATGATGGTGGTCCCCGGTCGGCGCGCGGCTGTGCGCCAGAAGTGGCGGCGCCGGCAATGTGGGTGAGGACATCCTAAGAGTCCCGCGCGTGACGCGGTAGGGCCATGCAAGGACGCATGGCGTTGCCGGCGCGACAACAATCGTCCTTTCCGCTTCCGAATGAGCGCGGCCTGCATGACGCAAGCCAGCGTGGCCTACGTCACTGCCACGCTGCCGACGCATCGATGCGCATTGGTGCGCGTCGCACAACAGCGTGCTTCCCGCCGCATGCCTACCGCGCACGAGGCCCCATACCTACCATGCCCTCACTCACTTTCCCGACACAGGAGTTCCCATGAACGACTCGCATGACCCGGCCCGCCGCAGTCTTCTTGCCGGCAGCGCGGTCCTGGCGACGGGGGCATTCGCCATCCGCGCCGAAGCAACCGGGCAGAGCAACGCGCAATCCAACCGGAGCACGACCATGACCCGCAATACCTTCACCACCAACTGGAGATATCGCCATGTTTGCCATTGAAAACACCGAATCCATCGACCTGGTTCCCTCGCGCTACGCGCTGCAGATCGGCGACATCGACGCGCTGGTCGTCAGCGACGGGGTGCTGCCGCTGCCGACCGCGACGATGGCCACCAATGCCGATCCCGCCGACCTCGCGGCCTGGCTGGAGCACATGTTCATGCCTCCCGATGCGTTCGACTGGCCGCTGAACGTGATGGTGGCCCGCAGCGGTGATCAGACCATCCTTATCGACGCGGGACTGGGCGGGCAGTTCGCGGGCTTTCCGCGCGCCGGACTATTCCCCCAGCGGCTCGAGTCCGCTGGCATCGCGCTGGAGTCCGTGACCGATGTGATCATCACGCACATGCACATGGACCACGTGGGCGGGCTGCTCGTCCCCGGTGTCAAGGAACGCTTGCGGCCCGACGTGCGCATCCATGTGTCCGCGACCGAAGTGGCGTTCTGGACTTCGCCGGATTTTTCGCACACGGTCATGCCCAAGCCGGTGCCCGCGGTGCTCAAGTCCACCGCCACCAGCTTCTACAACGAATACCGCGACCGGCTGCGGCTCTTCGACGACCGCCATGAGGTGGCGCCGGGCGTCATCGTGCGCATGACCGGCGGCCATACCCCGGGGCACAGCGTGGTCGACCTGGTCTCGGACGGCGAGCGGCTGACCTTTGCCGGCGACGCCATGTTCCCGGTCGCATTCGATCATCCCGAATGGCAAAACGGTTTCGAGCATGATCCCGAGGAAGCGGCGCGCGTGCGCATCGGCCTGTTCCAGGAGCTGGCGCAGAACCGCGGATTGCTGGTCGCCGCCCACCTGCCGTTTCCGTCCCTGGGCCGTGTCGCGGCCGACGGCGACGCGTTTCGCTGGGTGCCCGTCATCTGGGATTTCTGAGCGCGTCGATACCCAGGCCCATGCCGGACGACGAGCAAAGCCGCGTCGTCCGGTGTTTCATCGCCGGGAAGGCAGAATGTGGAAGGCCTTAGGGAGGGATTTTTGGGCATCCGGACCGCGAGCGCGGCGAGCGCAATGCTCAGACCCGCCAGCGGCGTGCCATAGAACAACGGTGGATGCAGGCGGTTTGGATACTTTTGCTTGCCTCTGCGCGAGACGGATTTCCCATTTCGGCAATGATTGTTTATTGCCGATTATTAGCAACTTGGACAACGGTTTCGGGCTCTTGCCCGACATGAAAATCCTACGGCGTGAGCATGGAAACGCATGATTCAACCCGGCATGAACCTGGCGGGGCGAAGGCAATCATTGCTAATTTTGTTGCAGCGAACCATGCGGAATATTGCGAACATCGAATCCCATGGCTTTACTTGAATTGGCGCAGTTTTACAAAGCCGAGGTGAGTGGAAAAACACGAAGTTCTGATAGGGTCAATTTCTGCGGAAAACCCGGATATTTCGTTAAAATCAATCGCTTGGGATTATGAGCGGGAGCCTCGTCTCCCGCTTTGCATTCAGGCTTGCAGACCCGTACCAATGTCTGCGAGCCGTGAGGGGAAACGGGTTAACGGCCCTTTTTTTCTTCCGGACTCAGCCTTCGCTCGCCAATCCGACGAACGCGATGACGCATTGCAGCAGGGAAACCCAGCCCGCCATTCCGATTCTGACAACCCATCCCGGTGCAAACCGGGATTGTCCTGGCGTCGCTGGGGACTTGGTTGTGTCTCAGGCTTAGGATATCCACCGCATGAATCTCCGGTTTCTGGAAACGTTTGTTCGCGCCGCCAGGCTCAAGAAAATGACATTGGCCGCGGAAGAGCTGCATGCTTCCCAGGCAGCCATCTCGGCTCGCATAGCGGCCTTCGAAGAAGAGCTGGGGGTAAGAGTATTTGTGCGGGAAAAGGGTAAGCAGCTGAGTTTGACGCCCGTCGGCGCGGATATGCTCGGACCCGCGGAAGAGTTGCTGGCTCATGCGAGAGCATTTACCAGCAGGTTTGGGACCACGGATGTCAGGCCCACGCAGGTCAGCATCGGCATGAGTGGAACCGTCGCGCAAGCCATACTTGAACCCATGGCGGCCACGCTTTACAGGCAGTGGCCGGACGTTACGGTGCACCTGCAGTCGTTGACCAGCACCGACATACGTCAGCAACTGCTGGACGGCGCGCTGGACATAGGGCTGCTGCTGGGTAGCGTCGACGAGCCGAATGTGGTCAACCGGAAGTTGCTGGAACTGGATTATGTCTGGGTCTGCAGTCCGAAACTGATCAGTTGTGGCACGGAACCCACGCGGGATCAGATGAAGCAGCTTCCCCTGCTGTGCTATCCGGTGGATTCGCTGCTGTACTCGGTGATAGCCGCCTACTTTGCGGCTCCACAGATGCAGGGCTTCAAGCTGATCGTGGTGAGGTCGCTGTCGGTCATGCTGCGCCTGGTCCTCGCGGGCGCCGGATACGCGGTCTTGCCGGCCGATCTCATCCGCGACGAGCTCGATTCAGGCAAGCTTGCGCGGCTTCCGTTTTCCAGGCCGTTTCCGCCGCAGACGTACTTCGCCTCTTATGTTGACCAGCCCGCGGTTCCGCTGCGCGCCGCCATGGTGGATTGCATCTGCGAGGTCGCGCGGCAGGTCTTGAACAGTGTGCCGGAAGATCCGTCGATTACCGGATGAAGGACCGATCCTGAGAACAACGGGCGCACGGCGTCAATCGCGTTCCGATGCGCGAGACGTCGCGATGATCTGTCGCCACGCCAGGGCATCGCGCTCTATCGTCCGCGCAAACGCTTCGGGGCCTTCGCCTATCGGTTCCACAATTTCCTTGGCGAACGTTTCCCGCAACGCCGGGTCGGCCAAGGCTTGCTGCACGCCGCGGGCGACTCTGGCGGTGATTGCGGGCGGCGTGTCGCGTGGCGCGCATATGCCGACCCAGCCCACGAAGCCCAGGTCGCCCAGGCCTTGTTCGGCCAAGGTCGGCACGGACGGAATCCGCGGCATGCGCTGATCCATGCTGACGGCCAGCCCCTTGACGCGGCCAGACTCGACAAAGGGCAACGCCGAAACGATGCTGTCCATCATCAGGTTCACGCGCCCCGTGGCGAGGTCCGCATAGGCGGGTGTGGAGCCGCGGTAAGGCACGTGCAGCATGTCCAGCCCGTTGCGTGCCTTGACCTCCTGGCCGGCGAGGTGGGGCATGGTGTTCTTGCCTCCGGAGGCGTAGCTGTATTTGCCGGGAGCCTGCCGAGCCGCGGCGATGAATTCCTTGAGCGTGGAGACGGGCGCGCCGGGATCGGCGACCCATATCGTTGGCGTATTGGCGATGTGGACGACGGGCGCCAGATCGTCGACACGGTACGGTAAGCTGGGATAGAGCGCATTGGCCACGACCAGGCTGCTGGTGGAGCAGAGCAGCAGGGTATGGCCATCGGGGCGGGCCCGGGCTACGGTTGCGGACCCTATGGTGCCGCCGGCGCCCGGCCGGTTTTCCACGACCAGCGGCTGGCCCAGCGCCAGGCCTGCCGGGCCCGCGATCTGGCGCGCGACAGTGTCATTGCCTCCGCCAGGGGGAAAAGGCACGACCAGCGTCACGGGCCTGGTTGGCCAGTCGGAGGACTCGGCCGACCGAGCCGCAGGCATCAGGGCGCAAGCAACGGACAGGAGCCCGGCCACGGCGGAGCAACGCAAGGGAAGTCGGCGAATCATGCAGCTTCTAGGTGGTAAGGATGGGTAGGAGGACCGCGCGAAACACAGCATCCTGCCGGACATCCTTGCTCCGGTGAAGCTAATAAATATTCATACCGACCAAGGAAAAGTTATAGCCCGACTTCCTCGACCGGGAACAGGCGATGACGAGCCGGGATCCGTGTCGCCCGCTTGCGGGCGACACGGGGACTTCGCATTCAATCGTCCAGCGCCGGCACGGTTCCGATCTGCATGAGGATGCGCGGCGATTCCATGTCGCCGGTTTCCTTGTCGATCAGCACTTCATAGGCGGCGACGCCGGCGAACTTGGAGGCCATGGAGTTGGCGATGCGTATGGCGCCGAACTCGCTGCTGGCGGGGCGGATTTCACCGGGGGCGACGCCATTGGCGGCGGCGCGGTAGGGAACGACGATGTACTGAACGAGATGGGCAGCTTCTGACACAGGGTTCTCCTGGACGACAGTTTTTGGGCGAGCGAAATGTATCACGTTGTACTGTGTTTTTGTACAGTATTGTTTGCCGCCGCGCCAACAATTTTCAGCGTGCCTGGGAAAACCCCTAGCGCGCGCTCGTTGCCCGAATACCGGCTCGCCTCTATTATTTTCGAAAATATCTAAATTTTTATAAAAAGAGGCAAGGGATGGAAGCGAACCGCTACGACGCGTACCGCGAGGACACCATAGGCCGCGCCAATGTGGCCGACTCGCCCGAGCTCATCGCCTACTACAAGGAGCTGGCCCGCCTGGAGACCGGCGCCCTGTGGACGGTGGCGAACAAGATTGAGCCGTGGGCGCCGCGCTCGGTCTCGGTGCCGGTGGTGTGGCGCTACCAGGACTTGCGCGGCCATGTGTTGCGTTCCGCCGAACTGGTTTCCCCCGAAGAGGCGGGGCGGCGCGTGATCTACCTGAACAACCCCGGCCGGCGCGACGTGGCCGCCGCCGTGGGCTGGCTGTATTCGGGCCTGCAGGTCATGAAGCCGGGTGAACTGGCTTCCGCCCACAAGCATTCGCATTCGGCGCTGCGCTTCATCATGGAAGGGCGGGGCGCGTTTACCGTGGTGGACGGCCACAAGATGACGCTGGGCGCGAACGATTTCGTGCTGACGCCCAACGGCACCTGGCACGAGCATGGCGTGGCCGAGGACGGCACCACCTGCATCTGGCAGGACGGCCTGGACATCCCGCTGGTCAACGCGATGGAAGCCGGCTTCTACGCCGTGCACCCGGATCTGAACCAGACCGTGACCTATCCGGTGGACGACACCACCGCCGCCTGGGCCAACGCGGCGCTCAGGCCGCAAGTGTCCGGTTGGACCAAGCCGTATTCGCCGCTCTTCAAGTACGAATGGGAACCCACCTACGAGGCGCTGCGCCGCTATGCGCGCACCACCGCGGGCAGTCCCTACGACGGCATCCTGCTCGAGTACGTCAACCCGGCCACGGGCGGCCCGGTCATGCCCACCATCGGCGCCAGCATGCAGCTGCTGCGCCCGGGCGAGCACACCAAGGCCCATCGCCATACCGGCAGCTTCATCTACCAGGTGGCCAAGGGCAGCGGCTATTCCATCATCGACGGCAAGCGCTATGACTGGACCGAGCGCGACATCTTCTGCGTGCCGTCCTGGGCCATCCATGAACACGTCAATCTGTCGTCCAACGACGACGCCTGCCTGTTCAGCTTCAACGACCTGCCCGTGATGCGCGCGCTGGCGCTTTACCGCGAAGAAGCGGTCAAGGAAAACGACGGCCACCAAGTGCTGATCTAGCGCCGCCCGTTCCCTATTGGATTTTTTTCCGCCGCGCGGGCCTGGCCCGCGCGCCTGACTCAACGCGTCCTGAATTTATGGAGTTCTTATGCGCTTGGTAACTTTTCGCGCTCATCCCACCGCCGCTGCCCGACTGGGCGCGCTGGCCGAAGGCTATGTGATCGACCTGGCCCTGCTGGGCCGCGCCGGCGGCGTGGACCTGCCCGATGACATGCTGGCCTTCATCGACCTGGGCCCCGTGGCCGTGGCGCAGGCCAGCAAGCTGATGGAAGCCTATCGCGGCAACTGGCCCGTGGGCAGCGCGCTGCCGCAGGAAAACGTCAAGCTGCTGGCGCCGATTCCGCGTCCGCGCAAGAACATCTTCGGCATCGGCTTGAACTACGTGGAGCACGTGGCGGAATCCAGCCGCACGCTGGATACCTCGGCCGACCTGCCCAAGCAGCCGGTGATCTTCTCCAAGCCGCCCACCACCGTCATCGGCCCGGGCGATGCCATCGAGCACAACGCCAAGATCACGCAGCAGCTGGACTGGGAAGTCGAGCTGGCCGTGATCATGGGCCGCCGCGCCTCGCGCGTGGCCGAGGCCGATGCGCTGTCCTACGTGTTCGGCTACAGCGTGATGCTGGACATGAGCGCGCGCGATTGCCGCCGCGCCGGCCAGTGGATCTATTCCAAGGGCCAGGACACCTATGCGCCCTTCGGCCCCTGCATCGTGACCGCCGATGAGATCCCGGATCCGCAGGTGCTGGACCTGTGGCTGACGGTCAACGGCGAGAAGAAGCAGGGTTCCAACACGAGGCACATGCTGTTCAAGGTGCCGTTCCTGATCTCGGACATCAGCGCAGGCATCACGCTGGAGCCGGGCGACATCATCGCCACCGGCACGCCGGAGGGCGTGGGCGCGGGCCGCAAGCCGCAGGAATGGCTGTGGCCGGGCGACGTGGTGGTGGCGTGCGTGGAAGGCATCGGCACGCTGCGCCATCCGGTGGTGGCCGTTTAAAAACGCCCGGCCGCCGGGGGGCGGCGGGCAACGCAGTCTCCAAGGGGAAAAACATGATCAAGAAACAGATTCTGGGCGGCGCGTTGTCCGTCGCGTTGGGCGCTGCGGCGTCCATGGGGGCGGCCCACGCCGCCGAACCGGTCAAGATCGGCTTCATCGCCACCTTGTCCACGCCGGCCGGCTATATCGGCGAGGACGAGCGCGATGCGTTCAACCTGGCCATCAAGCAGGGCGGCGGCAAGCTGGGCGGCGTGCCCGTGCAGCTGGTGATCGAGGACGACGGCCTCAAGCCCGCCAACGCCAAGCAGGCGGCCGACCGCCTGCTGCAATCGGGCGTCAAGCTCTATACCGGCGTGAACTTCTCCAATGTGCTGGCGGCTGTCGTGCCTAGCGTGGTGAAGTCCGGCGCGTTCTACGTCAGCCTGAATCCTGGCCCGTCGAATTTCGCGGGCGAAAAGTGCGATCCGAACTACTTCGTGGCGTCCTACCAGAACGACGCCTTCCATACGGCCGGCGGCGTGGCGGCCAACGAACTGGGCTACAAGAAGGTCGTGCTGCTGGCGCCCAATTACCAGGCGGGCCGCGATGCCATCGAAGGCTTCAAGCGCACCTACAAGGGCGAAGTGGTCGCCGAGATCTACACCAAGCTCGACCAGTCGGACTTCTCGGTGGAGCTGGCGCGCCTGCGCTCGCTGGCGCCCGACGCCATCTACCAGTTCCATCCGGGCGGCACGGGCATCAACTTCGTCAAGCAGTATGCGGCGGCCGGGCTGAACAAGAGCATCCCGATGCTGATGCCCAGCTTCTCGATGGACGCGCGCATGATCCAGGCCACGGGCGACGCCTCGGCCGGCGCCTACATCACCGGTATCTGGTCGCAGGACTTCGATAACGCGCAATCCAAGGCTTTCGTGCAGGCCTTCAAGCAAGCCTACGGCCGCGTGCCGACGGACTACGCCATGCAGGCCTACGACACCGCGCAGTTGATCGGCGCGGGCCTGAAGGCCACCGGCGGCGACCTGTCCAAGGCGGCGGAGTTCCGCGCCGCGCTGCGCAAGCCCGAGTTCACGTCGTTGCGCGGCAAGTTCAGCATGAACACCAACCAACATCCGATCCAGGATCTGTATTTGATGCGCATCGAGAAGGACAGCGACGGCGGCCTGTCGCCGAAGCTGGTCCGCAAGCTGGTGTCCGATGACAAGGACGCCTACGCGCAATTCTGCAAGATGCCGTCATGACGCTCCTGTTTGAACAGCTGCTCAACGGGCTGCAGTTTGGCGCCATGCTGTTCATGCTGGCCGCCGGACTGACGCTGATCTTCGGCATCATGGGCGTGGTCAACCTGACGCACGGCTCGTTCTACATGGTGGGGGCGTATTGCGCGGCCTACGCCATCGGCACCACCGGCTCGTTCCTGGCGGGCGTGCTGGCGGCGCTGCTGGGGGCGGGCCTGTACGGCATCTCGGTCGAGGTGCTGGTGATACGCAAGCTGTACAAGCGGGACCACTTGTACCAGGTCCTGGCCACCTTCGGCCTGCTGTTGTTCTCCAACGAAGCGGTCAGCCTGATCTTCGGCCGGCGTCCGCCGCTGGTGGGCATTCCCTCCTTCCTGGAAGGCGCGGTGACGCTGGCGCCCGGGTTCCAGTACCCGCTGATCCGCCTGTCCTTCATCGCCATCGGCGCGCTGGTGGCGGTGGGGCTGTGGTGGCTGGTCAACCGCACGCGCATCGGCATGCTGATCCGCGCGGGCGCCGATGACCGCGAGATGGTCGACGCGCTGGGCATAGACATCCGCAAGCTCTACACGCTGGTGTTCGGCCTGGGCGCCTTGCTGTGTGGACTGGCCGGCGTGATGGCCGCGCCGCTACTGGCAGTGGAAATCGGCATGGGCGAACGCATCCTGATCACGACCTTCGTGGTGATCGTGATCGGCGGGGTCGGTTCGGTGCGCGGGGCCTTGGCCGGCGCCTTGTTGGTGGGCATGGTGGACAGCCTGGGGCGGGCCTTCCTGCCGCAGCTGCTGTCGACGGTGTTCTCGCCGGCCACGGCGGACCCGCTGGCCGCAGGCCTGGCTTCGGCCAGCATCTATGTGTTGATGGCGATCGTGCTGATCGCCAAGCCGGGCGGGCTGTTCCCGGCGCGAGGATGAAGATGGCATACACACTTACGAACCGCGCCCGCTGGGGGCTGGGCGGCCTGGCGGTGCTGATCCTGCTGCCGGCCGCGGCGCTGGCCTCGGGCTCGCCGTTCCTGATTGGCGTGGTGACGCGCTTCTTGATCTACGGCCTGGCCGCGGTCAGCCTGGACCTGGTGATCGGCTATGGCGCCATGGTCAGTTTCGGCCACGCCATGTTCTTTGGGTTGGGCGGCTACGCGGTGGGCATCATCGCTTTCCACACGGCGGAGGCCGGGCCGATTTTCGGCTGGGCCGGCAGCAATGCCGCGCTGGTGGTGTGGCCGATAGCGCTCATCGTGTGCGCGCTGGCCGGCTGGCTGTTCGGCTATCTGGCGCTGCGCACGCGCGGCGTGCAGTTCATCATGATCACCCTGGCGTTCGGCCAGATGGTGTACTTCGTGCTGGTGTCGCTGCAGTTCTACGGCGGCGATGACGGCCTGATGATTCCACAACGCAATGAGCTGCCCGGCATCAATCTGGAAAGCCCCATGGCTTTCTACTATGTGTGCCTGGCGTTGTTGACCTTGTGGACGCTGCTTTGCATCCGCGTGACCAACTCGCGCTTCGGCATGGTGCTGCAGGCGCTGCGCCAGAGCGAGCGGCGCGCCATCAACCTGGGCGTGGCGCCCACGCCGTACCGGCTCAGCGCCTTCGTGTTGTCGGCGGTGGGCACGGGCCTGGCCGGTGTGCTGTGGGCCAACTATGCCGGGCTGGTGACGCCCGACATGGCGGCCTGGACCAAGTCCGGCGAGCTCATGGCCATCGTGATTCTGGGCGGCGTTGGCACCTTGCTGGGGCCGATCGCGGGCGCGGCGGTGTTCCTGGGGCTGGAGCAGATGCTGTCGTCCCTGACCGAGCATTGGCTGCTGTACATGGGACCCTTCCTGGTACTAGTGGTGCTGTGGGGCCAGAAGGGCCTGTTCGGAAAATTGCTGGAGACGCGTCATGCCGACTGATGCAAGCGCCAGCCTGTTGCGCCTGACGCAGCTGCGCAAAGCCTTCGACGCGGTGGTGGCCACCAACGGCGTGGACCTGGATGTGCGTGCGGGCGAGATCCACGCCATCATCGGCCCCAACGGCGCGGGCAAGTCCACCCTGATCGCGCAGATCTGCGGCGAGATCCGCCCGGACTCCGGCACCATCCATCTGGACGGGCAGGACGTGACCGCGCTGCGCGCCTTCGAGCGCGCTCGCCTGGGGCTGGGCCGCTCGTTCCAGATCACCGAGCTGTGCCAGGAGTACACCGCGCTGGAGAACGTGATCCTGTCGCGCATGCTCAAGGGCGGCCGGGCCTTCCAGGCCTGGTCCAATCCGCGCCATGACGCGGTGCTGAAGACCGAGGCCATGCAATGGCTGACGCACGTGGGGCTGGAGGACCGCCGCCACGTGCGTTCTTCGGACCTGGCGCACGGCGAGAAGCGGCAACTGGAGCTGGCGGTGGCGCTGGCGCGTGCGCCGCGGCTGTTGCTGCTGGACGAGCCCATGGCCGGCATGGGGCCCGAGGAATCGGCGCGCATGACGCGGCTGCTGCAAGGCATGAAAGGCGACTACGGCATCCTGCTGGTGGAACACGACATGGACGCGGTGTTCGCGTTGGCCGACCGCATCAGCGTGCTGGTCTACGGCCGCGTGGTGTTCAGCGGCTCGCCCGAGGAAGTGCGCCGCCATCCGGAAGTGCGCGCCGCCTATCTGGGAGAAGAACATGTTGAAGGTTGACGGGCTGACGGGGGGCTACGGCTCCAGCAAGGTCCTGTTCGGCATGTCGTTCGAGGCTAGTGAAGGCGAGGTGATCTCGCTGATCGGGCGCAACGGCATGGGCAAGACCACCACGATCAAGACCCTGATGGGCATGCTGCCCGCCACCGGCGGCGCGGTGCAGTTCCGCGGCCAGACGCTGGGCCGTTCCGCGCCCAGCAGCGTGGCGCGCCTGGGCGTGGGGTTGGTGCCGGAAGGCCGGCGCGTGTTCGGATCCCTGACGGTGCAGGAAAACCTGGTGGCGACTTCACGCGCCGCGGCGGGCGGATGGGATCTGGAACGCGTCTACACGCTGTTCCCGCGCCTGAAGGAGCGCCGCGGGCAGTCGTCGCGGACCCTGTCGGGCGGCGAACAGCAGATGCTGGTGGTGGGCCGCGCGCTCATGACCAATCCCAAGCTCCTGATCCTGGACGAAGCCACCGAGGGGCTGGCGCCGCTCATCCGGCAGGAGATCTGGCGCTGCCTGCGGGCGCTGAAGGCCGAGGGCCAGACCATCCTGGTCATCGACAAGAACCTGCCCGAAATGGCGACGCTGGTGGACCGCCACTACATCGTGGACAAGGGCCGGGTGGCCTGGTCGGGGCAGCCCGCGGAACTGTCCGCCCAGCCCGAGCTGGCGCAGCGCTACCTGGGCATATGAGCAGGCTGCGCGGTGCTTATCGCGGCCCCGGAGCATGGGGGCGGGCAGGCGCAGCCAGCGGCCCGGGGGCGCGGGTAGAATGGGCCGCCTGCGCGCGGATCCGCGCCTCGGCCGCTGACATCTGGAGACCATCTTGAAGCCTAGAATCAAAGCTTCCCGCCAGGACGATCCCGGATCGGACGGGAGCGCCGGCATTGAGGAAATCACGCTGTCCGAGCAGGTCTACCGCCTGCTGCGGCGCGACATCATGCGCGGCGCCTTCGCGCCGGGCCAGTCCTTGCGGCTGGAGTTGCTGAAGCAGCGCTACGGCAGCAGCTTTTCGCCCATCCGCGAAGCGCTCAACCGCCTGCGCAGCGAGCGCATGGTCATCAGCACTACCTCGCGCGGCTTCAGCATCGCACCCTTGTCGGTCGAGGAAATGTGGGATGCCTGTGAAACCCGCATCCTGATCGATTGCGACGCGCTGCGCCGTTCGCTCGCCAATGCCGACGACGCCTGGGAAACGCGCCTGGTCGGCGCGTACCATGCGCTGACGCTGGCCGCGCAGCGCGCAGAGGCTGCCGCCGAGCCTTCGGAAGAGCTGGACGAACTGCTGGAGGCGCGCCACCTGGAATTCCACCACGCGCTGATCGGCGCCTGCCGCTCCCATTGGCTGCTGGACCTGTCGACCCAGCTCTATGCGCAGACCGAGCGCTACCGCCGTCCGGCGCGCGCTGGCGCGACCGCCTACGGGCCGGAGCGCAACGTCGACGACGAGCACCGCCAGTTGCTGGACGCCGCCATCTCGCGCGACGTGGAAGGTTCGGTCGCCATGCTGGCCGCGCATTACCGCAAGACCGCGCAGTTCATCGAACGCATCATTTCCCAGCCCCAATCGCAGCCCAAATCGCAGGCCAGGCATGCATAACACCGACATCGATCTCTTCTTTCCCACCATCGCCGAGCGCGAGGTGCAATACAACGCACGCGAATCGGTGCCGGATTTCGACGCCTGCGTGCGCCGCTATGCCGAGTCCTCGGCCCGGGTGCGCACGCGCCGCCCCGGCGTGCTGGACCTGCACTACGGCATGGGCCAGGATGAACGGCTGGACCTGTTCCTGCCCGCCGCCTCGCAGGCGCCGGCTCCGCTGTTCGTGTTCATCCACGGCGGCTATTGGCGCGCGCAGCGCAAGGAAGACGCGCCCGTGATGGCCGAGGCCTTCAACGCCGCGGGTGCGGCCGTGGCCACGCTGGAGTACACGCTGGTGCCCGAGGCCACGCTGGGCGAGGTGGTGCGGGAAGTGCGTTCCGCGGTGGCCTGGCTGTACCGGAACGTGGCGGCCTATGGCGTGGATCCCGAGAGGATCTATGTCAGCGGCAGCTCGGCGGGCGGGCATCTGGCCGGCATGCTGGTCGCGCCCGGCTGGCCCGCGCGCTATGGCGTGCCGGAGGACGTGATCAAGGGCACGTTGGCGCTCAGCGGGCTGTTCGATCTGCGGCCGCTGTGCGACGTCCTGCCCAACACCTGGCTGCAGCTCACGCCCGAGCAGGCGGCGCACCAAAGCCCGATCTTCCATCTGCCGGAACGGGCCGGCCCGATGCTGCTGGCGGTGGGCGGGCTGGAGACCCAGGGCTTCAAGAACCAGACGGCGGCATATGAAGCCGCCTGGAATGCCGCGGGGCTGGTTTCCACCCGCATCCCGACGCCCCACTGCAACCATTTCGACCTGGTCAACGAGCTGGAAGATCCGGACAGCGACCTGACCCGCGCCACCCTGGCGATGATGGGCTTGGGCGCCAAGTGAACGGCGGGCCGATGGCGTAAGCTTGACGCCCATGGCCGACCTGAAACTCCTTGAAGACCTGATTGCCCTGGCGCAGACCGGCAGCTTCGTGCGCGCGGCCGAGCTGCGGCACGTCACGCATCCTGCGTTCGGCCGGCGCATCCGTGCACTGGAGGCCTGGGCGGGCGCGCCGCTGATCGAGCGCCAGCGCCTGCCGGTGGTCCTGACGGCCGAAGGCGAGGCCCTGCTCAAGACCGCGACGCAGGTGGTGGAGCAGATGGGGCAGGTGCGCCATCGCATCCGCAGTTTCGGCGCGGGCGGCGAGGCCGTGCTGCGCATCGCCACCGGCCGCAGCCTGGCCCGCACGCTGGTGGCGGACTGGATCGCGCGACTGCGCCACCGCACGCCCAAGGTGCTGACCGAGGGCACGCAGGTCGAGCTGTCCACCGGCATGATGCAGGACATGGCGGCCCGGCTGGAGCAGGGCCGGGTGGACCTGCTGTGCTGCTACGAGCATCCGGCCCTGTCGGTGCAGTTGAGCCCTGGACGCTACCGCTACATGACGCTGGGCACCGACAAGCTAGTCCCCGTCAGCCAGGCGGATTCGCGTGGCCGGGCCCGCTACGTGCTGCAGGAAGGCGGGCCGTCCGTGCCTTTGATCACCTATGCGGGCGGCCTGGCGATGGAGCGCATCGTGGGCGACCGCCTGGAGACCACGCCCTATGCCCTGGCGCCGTTCCTGCGCAGCGATTCGCTGGATGCGGCGCATGGCGCGGTCGCCAAGGGCCTGGGGGTGGCGTGGCTGCCCTGGTCCATGGTGGCGGCGGATTGCCGTCGCGGCGCGCTGGCTGCCCTGGGCGGGCGCAGCGAGGAAATCTCGTTCGAGGTGCGGTTGTACCGCTCGCGGGCGCGCCTGGCCGACCTGGCCGAAGCAGCCTGGGAAGCCACGGCCAGCCGCAAGGCCTGAAATCCAATTGCCGCCTGGCGTGCGCGTGCCAAATCCGCACGACAATGTGTCGATTCAGCACGGAATATCCCTGGTGTACGTCCGAGAATAGCTCCCGAAACCTCAAATGAGACGGCGCCGCCGTCCACCACAGCACCCCAGGGAGAAAACATGAAATCCGTCCTGCATCCGTTGCGCGGCGCGCTAGCCGCTATCTGTGCCGTCTCTGCGCTGGCCGCGGCACCTTCCGCCCACGCCGAGTATCCCGAACGCGCCATCTCGCTGGTGGTCGGCTACCCGGCGGGCGGCAGCGTGGACCTGACCGCGCGCCTGTTCGGCGAAGAGCTGGCCAAGCGCCTGGGTCAGAGCGTGGTGGTCGAGAACGTGGGCGGCGCCGGCGGCACCATCGGCGCACAGCGCGTGGCGCGCGCCGCGCCCGACGGCTACACGCTGCTGCTGGGCTCGACCAATGAAATGGTCATCGCCAGCATGATCAACAACGCGGTCAAGTACGACAGCGTGAAGGACTTCTCGCCGCTGGGCGTGATCGCCTCGCAGCCCATGCTGCTGGCCGCCAGCAAGAACTCGGGCGTGAAGACCGCCGCCGAGTATCTGCAGAAGCTGCGCGCCTCCGCGCCCGGCAGCTTCAACTACGGTTCCTCCGGCGTGGGCACGACCCTGCACCTGGCCGGCGAGATGATCAACCAGTCGACCGCCACGCGCGCCGAGCACGTGCCGTACCGCGGCGTGGCGCCGCTGGTGACGGACCTGATGAGCGGCCAGCTGGACTACGGCATGCTGGTGCTGTCCTCGGGCCTGCCGCAAGTGCGCGCCGACAAGATCGTGGCCTTGGGCGTGACGGAAAAGAAGCGTTCGCCTGTGGCGCCGGATCTGCCGGCCCTGGCGGAGACGCCGGGCTTTGAATCCGTGGATATCAGCGTCTGGTTCGCGCTCTACGGCCCGGCTGGCCTGCCCGAACCGGTGGCGACCAAGCTGCGGACTGCGCTGGCTGAGACGCTGAAGTCGGAGCAGTTCCGCGCCAAGATGCAGGAAGCCGGCGGCGTGCTGTCGCAGCCGGGCCTGGATCCGGCGGCCTATCAGGCCGAGGAAACCAAGAAGTATGGCGCGCTGGTCAAGGCCGCCAAGATCGAAGCCCAGTGATCCGACACCAGATCATCGCAACACCCTAGCACCGCAGCGGACGACATCCATGGAATTCAAGCTTCCCGTACCCGACCTGAGCGCAGAGCGCGCCGGCAATACCGGCACTCCTGGCGTGTGGCATTTCGATTCAGGCCTGCCCGGGCGTGCGTTGATGGTGTCCGCGCTGGTGCATGGCAACGAGCTTTGCGGCGCCTGGGCCTTGAAGGACCTGCTGGCGGCGGGCCTGCGGCCGCGCCGCGGCAGCCTGACGCTGGCGTTCTGCAATCTCGTAGCGTTCGACCGCTTCGACCATGCCAACCACGACGCGTCGCGCTTCGTCGCCGAGGACATGAACCGAGTCTGGAGCGCCGAGCGCCTGGACAACCCCACGACGCCGGACCGCCGGCGCGGCGCCGAGCTGCGTCCCTGGGTGGAGCGCGCGGACTGGCTGCTGGACCTGCATTCCATGCATGAGCCGGGCGCGCCTCTGCTGCTGACGGGCGTCCTGCCGCGCAACATCGCGCTGGCGCGCCGGCTGAAGGCGCCGCAGCATGTGATCGTGGACGCGGGGCACAAGGACGGCGTGCGCATGCGCGACTTCGGCCAGTTCGGCGATTCCGCCCGTGCAGATGCCTGCGCCTTGCTGATCGAATGCGGTTTCCATGGCGAGCTGGCGGCGCGCGACGTGGCGCGGGACATGGTGGCGCGCATGCTGCTGGAGTCGGGCGTGGCGGATGCGGCAGACGTGCCAGCGGGCTGGCTGTTGCCGGATGCTGAAAACCAGCGCGTGCTGGAAGTGACGGACGCGGTGGTCGCGCCCTCCATGGACCTGCGCTTTTCCGAGCCCTGGACGGGCCTGGAGACATTCGAGCGGGCCGGTTCGACGATAGGCTGGGCCGACGGCCAGCCCATCGTGACGCCGTACGATCAATGCACGCTGGTCATGCCGTCGCTGCGGCAGCTGAAGCCGGGCGTGACGGTGGTTCGGCTGGCGCGCGACTACGCGGGATAGGGCGCCGCGGCGCGTCTTACTTCTGCGGCGTGAACCGCAGTTCGTCCAGCTGATAGCCTTGGGCCTTGGCGGCGTCCAGGGCCTTGTCCAATTCTTCCTTGGGTAGTTGCGGCGAGCGCGACAGGATCCACAGGTATTTCCTGTCCGGGGTGCCGACCACCGACCAGCGGTATTCGGGATCCAGGCCGATCACCCAGTAATCGCCCTTGAAGGGCTTGAAGAACGAGACTTCGAGCTTGGTGTTGTTGCTGCCTTCCACCACGGTGGCGGTACCCGAGGCGGAGTCGACATCGCCGTCCTTGGTGCGGCAGCGGTTGTTCACGCCTACCGTGCCGTCGGCATGGGCCGTGTATTCAGCGGTAGTGTCTCCCACGCAGTCGCGCTGGAAGAACATGGGGAAATTCGCGATCTCGTACCACATGCCTGCGTAACGCTTCAGGTCCACCGATTCCACGGTCTGCATGGGCGGCGGCGCGGCATGGACTATCCCCGCCACGCTGGTGGCCAAGGCCAACAGGAATGTTGCGGTGCGGCGCATGGGGAAAACCTCCTGATGTGACAGAGCGGTCCGCGCCGGCCGGGGGGGCCGGCGGCGCGGATCAAAACCCTAACGATACGCCTTATTTGCGCGGCGCCTTCAGTGCGGCGTGGTAGCGGGCCACATAGGTATCGAAATCCTCGGTGTCCGATTGCTCCAGACGCAGTTGCTCCGCGGCGGATTGCGCGGCGGCCTGCTCATAGGCCGTCGCCACATCGGCGGGCAGGGCCTGCGCGCGCAGCGCCTCGGCGTGCTTGCGGCTGAGGTCCAGCGAATAGTCATGGAACGACAGGCCGCTGTCGGAAAGCGAGGCCAGCAGGCGCGCCGACGGCGTGGAGTCGGGCTGGTCGAGCTTGGCGCGCTGGGCCGCCAGGGCCTCGGCATAGGCGCTGCCGCCCAGGGCGGAGTCGAACAGCGCGGCGTAGGGCGCGATCTGGTCCAGCAGTTCATGGCCCCATTGCGCCAGGCCGATGGACTGGCCCTCGCGGTCCAGCATCAAACCGGGCTTGCGGCCTTCCTTGACGACGGTCGAGAAGTTGTCGGCGCTGCGTTGACAGTAGCCGTTGGCGGGGAAGAAGGGACTGTCGGACGCGGTGCAGAACAGCAGGAAGGCGTCGACGAAGCGGCTGGTGCTGGCGTCGATGCCGACCGGCGAGTTCGGGTCGATGTCCAGGCAGCGCACTTCAACGTACTGCACGCCGCGTTCGGCCAGCGCCGTGATCGGGCGTTCGCAGCGGCCGGTGGCGCGCTTGGGGCGAATGCTGGAGTAGTACTCGTTTTCGATCTGCAGCACGTTGGTGTTGAGCTGGATCCATTCGCCGTCGCGGTGCGTGCCGATCTTCTGATAATCCGGCCAGGGCTGGCTCACCGCGTCGTAGAGGCGGCCCAGGAAGGTGTCCAGGTCGTTGTAGCAGAGCTTGAGCTGCGATTGCGCCTTGTTCTGGTAGCCGAGGTCGCTCATGCGCAAGCTGGTGGCGTAGGGCAGGTACAGCGTGCTGTCGCCCAGCTTTTGCAACGGATGTTCGCGCCCGCGCAGGAAATCGCTGGATAGCGCCGGGGCCGCGCCGAACAGGTACATCAATAGCCAGGAATAGCGCGTGAAGTTGCGGATCAGGCCGATGTAGCCGCGCGAGCGGCGATCCTGGACGGTGCCGGCCTGCGTGTCCAGAACGGACCACAGGTCTTCGGCCAACGAGAAGTTGTAGTGCACGCCGGCGATGCACTGCATCGTCTTGCCATAGCGCACCGCCAGGCCGCGGCGATACACATGCTTGAGCATGCCGGTGTTGGACTTGCCGTACCAGGCGATGGGGATGTCGGCTTCGGACGGCAGCGTGGCGGGCATGGACTGATTCCAGATCAGTTCATGGTCCAGCACGCTGTAGACGTGACGGTGGGTGTTGGTCAGTTCGGCCAGCAGCGCGTCCACGTCCTTGTGGGTGCCCGTGATGAGTTCGAGCAGGGATTCGGAATAATCGGTGGTGACGTGTTCGTTGGTCAGCGCCGATCCCAGGCCGGCGGGGTGCGGCTTGCGGGACAGGACACCCTGTTCGTCCACGCGCAGGCCTTCCTTTTCGATGCCCCGCAGGGTCTGGGTCAACAGCGATCGGTTGGCCTCCAGGCGGGAGAGGCGGTTGGCGGCAGTATCAGTCACGGGTTCTTCTCGTTTGGGTCTGTCGCCGGATTTTACGGGGTGCCGGCCTCCTGTGCCGAGGGAGCCAATACTGGGGACAGGGACAATGCCTGCGCGGTGCGTGCCAGCCACTCGTCCAGGTCGGCATAGACCGGGTCGGCGATGGGGGCGGTTTCGTTGAAGATTTCGTGCCAGGCGGTGTCGTACCAGCGTAGCGTCAGCAGTTCGGCGGGCGCGCGCTGGGCGAACTGGCGGCTGCCTTCGGCGGCGACGATGGAGTCGTCGCCGGCCACCATCAGCAGGGTGCGGCAGGCGAGTTGCGGGGCCTCGCGCAGTGACTCGCGGCCGCCTTCGTCCACGAAACGGGCCAGGCGCCCCGTCATGTGGCGGCGCACCAGGGGGTCGCTGCGGTAGGCCTTCACCACGGCCGGGTCATGGGAGATGCGGGCGGGCGCCAGTCCATGGGGCACGCGCAGGTCGGGCGCATGCAGCGACATCCAGGTCAGCGTGCGTCGCACCCAGGGCGGCACGTGCACCACGAAGGGCGGCGAACTGAGCACCAGGCCGTCGATCTCGGCCAGGCGACGCAAGGCGATCCGGACCGCGACCAGGGCGCCCAGGCTGTGGCCCAGCAGGATGGGCGGGCGTCCGTGCGCGGCGGTCCAGGCCCGCAGCCGGTCGACCGCGTCGACGACCAGATCGTCTTGGTGGTTCAGGGTTGCGGGCCGGCCGCCGGAGCGGCCATGGCCGCGGTGGTCGTGGGCGCCCACCGTCCAGCCGCGAGCGGTCAGCCAGCGCGCCAGGCGGTCATAGCGCCCGGCATGCTCGCTAAGTCCATGCAGCAGGTAGATACTGGGAGTGCCTGGGCCGGTGATCGGCGCGGGTACGTTGGGCGCGGCCGGCCACACATAGTTGGCCAGTGGCGTGCCGTCAGGCGCGGGGGTCATCGAAATCGGCGACAATTTCTGGCTTCCTCGAAATGAATAGACAGTCCAGGTCCACGGGTAATGACGATTTCATCGCTGTTTCGTTTCATGTTCAAGAAAGCCGGCGCGATTGCCGCGCTGGCCCTGCTGATCACGGCCTGCTCGCCCAGTTACAACTGGCGCGAAGTGGACGTGGCCGACGGCCACGCGCGCGCGGCCTTTCCGGACCGGGTCACGACGGACACCCGCGACCTGAAGCTGGACACCCATACCTTGCGTTTTACCCTGGCCAGCGCCACCGTGGGCGAGGCGGTCTTCGCTGTGGGTTCGGCCCCTTTGCCCCCGGACATTGCGAAGGATCCCGCCGCCAAGCAGGCGCTGGGCATGGCGCTGATGCACTCGCTCTACGCCAACATGCAGTCGCCGCCGCCCAATGAATGGCCTGCCTACGGACAGGACATCGAGGTCCAGGGCAAGGCCATGGGCAAGCCGGGCTGGCTGCGGGCCAGGGTCTGGGTGACCGACACCATGTTGATCGAGGCCGTGGCGGCCGGCACCGTGGAAAGCCTGCCGGCCGAGCGGGCGCATGAGTTCCTGCGTTCCGTCGTCATCAAGCCGTGACAGGCTGGATCAGGCCCAGCTGCAGCGCCGTGACCACCGCGGCGCGCCGGCCGCGCACGCCGAGTTTCTCGCAGGCGTTGCACAGATGGAAATTCACAGTGCTTTCGCTGACGCCGAGGATGCGGGCGGTTTCCCAGCTGGTCTTGCCCATGGCGGCCCAGTGCAGGCAACTGGCCTGGCGTTCCGACAGGGGTTTGATGGGCAGGGCCGGACTCGGTGCTGAATTCATGGATGAATTCAAGGCTGATTTCTGGGCCGGGTTCGCGGCCGAATGCGGGGGCGTGGCGGAAAATGCGGTGGCTGGCATGGCGGTTGGGGGCATAAGCCCGGCGATTGACGAGTTGCCCCATGCTGCCGCCGGGACAGGCTGCCCGGCAAGCGATGATGCCTTCACGCATCAATCCTCTTATCTCTAACGGAATAAGCGCATGTCCGCCGTCGTGCAGTTCTATTTTTCATCGATCGTGCTGATGCTGCCGTTGCTTTTCTGCGCGGGCATAGGGGTGTATTGGGGCAAGCGGGACCTGCCGTTCGGCGGCTCCTTCATCACCATGCTGGTGACCTCGGTGACCACGCCGGCCCTGGTGTTCCACACCTTCGTCACGACCCACCTGGACGACCGCGCGCTGGCCGACGTGGCGGTGGCGACCCTGCTGGCGCTGTTGCTGTGCGCGCTGATATGCGCGTTGCTGCTCAAGGCATGGAAGCTGCCCGTGCGCACGCTGCTGCCTACGGCTTTCCTGCCCAACGCCGGCAACCTGGGGCTGCCGATTTCGCAGATGGCCTTTGGCGACGCGGGCCTGTCGGTGGCGGTCGCGTTCTTCGCGGTCAGCTCTTTTGTCATGCACACCATCGCGGTGCGCCTGTTGCCGGGGGTGAACACCAAGGGCAGCTGGAAGAGTCCGATTTTGCTGGCCTCCCTGGTCGCCGTGGCCCTGCGCCTCATGCATGTGCCGGTGCCCGCGTGGCTGATCGAGACTTCCCGCATGCTGGGCGCGGTGACCGTGCCGCTGATGCTGCTGAGCCTGGGGCATGCGCTGGCCCTGATTCCATCCAACGGCCTGCGCGACGGCGCCAAGGTCGCCGCCATCCGCTTGGTGGTCGGCCTCGCCGCGGGGCTTGCGGTGGTGTGGGCGCTGGACCTGGAGCCGGTGCTGGCCGGCGCGCTCAGCCTGCAGATGGCCATGCCTTGCGCCGTGGTCAGCTACATGTACGTCAAGCGCTACACGACGCAGGGCGATACGGCGGCGGGCGCGGTGCTGGTGTCGACCGTGGCGTTCCTGCTGCTGGCGCCGGTGATCCTGTGGTTCAGCCGCGGGGCTTGAGGGGGGGAATTGTCGCGACGCTGTCGCGACAATCGGGATGGCCGCAAGTCCAGGCGGCTGCGTGTTCCGTACCCAGCGGTCGCTGGGCTTGAATTACGCCGCGCCCGACATCGCGCGCAATTGCGCCATCAACGCGTCGGGAATCTCCACGCCGTGCTTGAGCGCTTCGTCGCGCAGCTTGCGGCGGCGGTCGCCCGGCAGGCGCACGCCTTCATCTTCCAGCATGGCGTCGACCAGGACTTCGACGCGATCCAGATAGGTGTTGTTGCCTGCCAGGGCGCCGGGGTCGATCGCCATGAAGGCCTGGCCCAGACGCGCCGGGCCGCCTTCGTCGACGAAGAAGGACTCGGTCTCGAAACCGAAGTGCGAGCCGGTCAGCGCGCAAGCCAGCAGTTCGACGATCAGCGCCAGCATCGCGCCCTTGACGCCGCCCGCGGGAAGCATGCTGCCCGCCAGGCCGGCCTTGGGATCGGTGGTGGGCTGGCCGTCGGCGTCCAGCGCCCAGCCCAACGGGATGGGCTGGTTGTCGCGGGCCGCGATCATCAGCTTGCCGCGCGCGACCTGCGACAGCGACAGGTCGATCACCAGCCGGGCGCCGCCGCGCCGCGGAAAGACGGCGGCGATGGGGTTGGTGCCGAAGAGCGGCCGCTTGCCGCCCCAGGCGGGCATGGCGGCGGGCGAGTTGCTCAACGCCAGTCCCACCAGCCCCAGGTCGGCCAGGGCTTCGAGGTGGTAGCCGGCTTCGCCGAAGTGATGGCTGTTGGCGACGCCGATGAAGGCCACGCCGTGCTCGCGGGCGCGCAGGCCGGCCTGTTCGATCGCCATGGCGCAGGCGGGAAAGGCCAGGCCGGAACCGGCGTCGATCAGCGCCGCGCCGCCGCGCTCATGCACGATGCGCGGCACCGCCGTACCGATGGCGCGGCCGGCGCGCAGGTGTCCGGCATAGAACGGCACGCGCGACAGGCCGTGGGAGCTGAGCCCCTGGCTTTCAGCGAAGACCAGCGCGCGCGCGGTGCTGTCGGCCATGGCCGGGTTGGCGCCGGCGGCGGCCAGGCCTGCCGCCGCCAGGTGTTGCAGTTCGTCCAGATAGATGTGAGCCATATCCTTCTCTTCAAGGGCTGGCGCCGGGCCGTGTGGCTTCATCGGCCGCCGCCGGTAAGCGCCATTGTCACCCCGGCGGCCACCATGTCGGAAACGCGGGTGTTGGCTTCTTGCGTCAATCCGGCGATATGCGGCGTCAGGATCAGGTTGGGCGCACCCGCCAGCGGGCTGCGGGCTGGCAGGGGTTCCTGTTCGAACACATCAAGCGCGGCGCCGCGCAGATCGCCTGTACGCAGGGCGTCGGCCAGCGCAGCTTCGTCCACGATGCCGCCGCGCGAGGTGTTGATGAGCACGGCGCCGGGCCGCATGCGCGCGATGCGGCTGGCGTCCAGCAGCCGCCGCGTGCCGGGCGTGAGCGGCAGATGCAGGGTAACGGCATCTGCCTGGGCCAGCAGCTCGTCCAGCGCCATGGGGACGACACCGGTTTCGCGCCACGCGGGATGGTCTGGCGGCAGCGCCGCGTCGCAGGCAGCCACGCGCATGCCCAGTCCTTGCGCCAGGCTCGCCGTCAGCCGGCCTATGCCGCCGAAGCCCACGATGCCCAGCGTGCGGCCGTGCGCTTCCAGCCCCTGCGAGAGCGCGTTGCGGGGCCATGCGCCCGCCGCGACCTCGGCCGTGGACGCATAGGCGCCGCGCAATAGCATCAGCACCGTGCCGACGACATACTCGGCGACGGCCCGCGCATTGGCGCCGGTGGCGGGTATGACCGCAATGCCGCGGGTCGCGCAGGCGTCCAGGTCGATGTTGTCCAGCCCCACGCCCAGGCGGCCCACGGCCCGCAGCCGCGGGGCCGCCTGCAGCAGGGCGGCGTCGACCTTGCTGCGGTTGCGCACGATGAGGCCGTCGGCCTCGCTCGCCGCGGCCAGCAGGGCGTCGCGCTGCTCCACCAGCTCGGGTTCGTACCGCACCTTGAACCGCTGGCGCAGCGCGTCGACCGCGGGCGCGTCCATGAACTCGGAGATAAGGATATGCATCGGCTGGAACTCCACGGTGGTCAGGCGATCTGGATGTTGGCGTCGCGGATGATCTTGGCCCAGCGGTCCACCTCGGATTTGAGGTAGGCGCCGAACTCCGCGGGGCCGCGCGGCTGGGGCACGAAGCCCAGCTGCAGCAGCGCCTGCTTCATGGCGGGCTGTGAGACCTGGCGCACGATGGCGTCGCCGATGCGCTGCACCAGCTCGGGCGGCGTACCCGCGGGCGCCAGCACGCCGGTGAAGTTCTCGACGATCAGGTCTGGCAGGCCGGCCTCCTTCACTGTGGGTACGTCGGGCAGGTCGGCGCTGCGTTCGCGGGTGGTGATGGCCAAGGCGCGCAACGAGCCGTTCTTCACGTGCGCCAGCGACTCCGGATAGTTGGAAAACACCACATCCAGATGGCCGCCTATCAGGTCGGTGAGAGACGGCGCACCGCCCTTGTAGGGGATGTGCATCATCGGCACGCCGGTGAGCTTCTGGTAGAGCGCCAGCGTCAGGTGCGGCGGCGTGCCGTTGCCGCTGGATCCGGCCGACAGCGATTTCGAGCGGGCGGCCTTCGCCAGGTCGGCCATGCTCTTGATGTCGCTCTTGGCGTTGACCACCACCATGATGGGCGAGGATGCCAGCCCCGCCAGCGGCGTCAGGTCGCGGGTCAGGTCGTAGCCCGCCTTGCCGGCGAAAAGCGTGGCGTTGGCCGCGTGCGACAGCGTGATCGCCAGCCAGGTGTAGCCGTCGGGAGCGGCGTGGGAAACGTGCGCGGCGCCGATGTTGGCGCTGCCGCCGGGCTTGTTTTCCACCACCACGTTCCAGCGCTCGGCGTCGCTTAGGGCCCGGCCGACCTGGCGCGCGGCCACGTCGGTCAGGCCGCCGGGCGGAAAGGGCACCACGTAGTTGATTGGCCGTTCGGGCCAGGCTTTTTGCGCCAAGGCGCGCTGCCACGGCGCCAGGGCACAGAGGCCGGCGGCGCCCAGGGCGCCAAGCAGGCGCCGGCGTTGCGCGGCGTCGGGATGGTGATCGTGTTCGCTGTTCATCTGTCTTCCTCCTTGGGGGGGGGCGCCCGGGTAGGAATGCAACCGCCTGTGCCGCCGTGGCGGGTGTCGCCCGGGTCTGCTGGTGTGGTTCTGAGACGATGCTGCGGGGGAATGCTGGCGGCAGGACGGCGCGTCCGCAATCCTGCTTGCGGACGCGCCGTTGCCAGGGACGACGGGCGCGTTTAAGCGCTTTCGAAGATGCGGGTCAAGACGAATTCCCGGTGGCCCAGTGCTTCGGCCGCCGTCCAGCGGCCGTTGGCGGTGGCCAGCATGCATTCCAGCAGCTTGTCGCCGGCCTGGTTCAGGTCGATGTCGCGTTGCAACAGGCCGCTGGTGTCCACGTCGATGTGCTCGGACATGGTGCGCACGGTACGCGGATTGGCGCAGATCTTGATGACCGGCAGGATGGGGTTGCCGATGACGTTGCCCTGGCCGGTGGGGAAGAAATGCACCGCGTAGCCCGAGGCCGCGCACAGGGTCACCATTTCGGCCGCGGCCGAGGACGAGTCCATGAACCACAGGCCGGGGCCGTCGGGGATCTCGGCCTTGTCGATCACGCCGTCCACGCGGCATTGCTTGCCGATCTTCTGGATGTTGCCCAGCGCCTTTTCCTCGATGGTGGTCAGCCCGCCCGCGATGTTGCCCTTGGTGGGCTGGGATTCCGACAGGTCGCTGGTTTTCCAGCGGTCGATCATGGCCTGGTAGCGGTCGAACATGAACATGAAGCGTTCGCGCACCGCATCGTTGGCGCAGCGTTCGGCCACGATGTGTTCGCCGCCGGTCAGCTCCGAGGTTTCGCCGAAGACCAGCGTGGAGCCCAGCGCGTACAGCTTGTCGAACGCGTTGCCCACGGTGGGGTTGGCGCCACAGCCGGAGGTGGTGTCGGATTCGCCGCATTTGGTCGACACCCACAGGTCGGCGATGGGGCACTCGCTGCGCGTGAGCGCCGTGGCGTAGTGCACGAATTCCTTGGCGCAGCGCGAGGCGCGCATGATGGTGTCGTGGTCGCCGTGCAGTTCGATGCTGAAGCCCATGACGGGCTTGCCGGTGGCCGCGATGCCGTCCACCACGCGCTTGGTCCAGCCTTCCTCGATGCCGATCACCACCACGGCGGCGACGTTGGGATTGCAGCCGGTGCCGATCAGGGTGCGGAAGTGCAGCTCCAGGTCCTCGCCGAATTGCAGCCGGCCATAGGGATGGGGCAGGGCCATCGTGCCCTTGATGTTGTTGGCCACGGCTTCGGCCGCGGCATTGGAAATATCGTCCACGGGCAGGACGATGACGTGGTTGCGGACGCCGACGCGGCCGTTGTCGCGGCGGTAGCCCTGGAAGGTGGTCGAGGCGTTGATGATGGACATGGCGGATTCCTGTGCGGGTTGGAGGGCTTACCAGCGCTTGGTCTTGATGTTGTGCACATGGGCGTGCTGGCCGGCCTTGATGGGTTCCACCACGCGGCCGATGTCGACGCCGTACTTGAAGACGGTGTCGCCCACGGCCATGTCCTTCATCGCCACCTTGTGGCCGATGGGGATGTCCTGCGATGCGCGCACGTGGATGATCTTGTCTTCATCCATGATCCAGGCGTTCAGTTCCGTTCCGGCGGTGACTCCTTCCACCACGGCGACCGCCACCGTGTCCTTGGCATCGTGCAATACGGCGTGAATCATTTGTCTTCCTCTCTTGGGCTTTGGGGGCGCCCGGCAGATGCGGCGGCGGGGCGCGGATCACTACGGCCAGGAAATCTTAGGACCGGGTTTCGCGTATGTCAACTAAATCATATATATGAATTGTATGGCTTGAACGGGTTCCGTCCCCGCCGCTACACTGTGGACTCCTGATCTTCGCGATGCACCCATGAATACCAGCCTGTCCACGACCGTGCCTTTGGGCAGCCCCCTGTATGCGCAGGTCAAGCAGGCCGTGCTGGCCGCGCTGGCGCAGGGCGAATGGAAGCAGGGCGAGGCGATCCCGCCCGAGAAGCTGCTGGCGGAACGCTTCGGCGTATCCATCGGCACCCTGCGCAAAGCCATCGACGAGCTGGCCGCGGAGAACATCCTGGTGCGCCATCAGGGCCGGGGGACCTATGTGGCCGTGCATACGCGCAACCACCATTTCTTCAAGTTCTTCCGCATCGTGCGCCAGGACGGCGACAAGTCCTATCCCATGACCGAGCTGCTGCGTTTTCGCCGCGTGCGGGCCTCGGCCATCGCGCGCGAGAAGCTGAATCTGGAGGCCGGGGCCATGGTGTTCGAGTTCCTCAATGTGCTGTCGCTCAATGGCGACGTGGTGATGATGGACGAGATCTGCCTGCCGGAATCGTGCTTTCCGGGCATGACCGAGGCGCACCTGCGCGACCGCGCCAGCACGCTGTACGCGCTGTACCAGGATGTCTTCGGCGTGAACGTGATCGCCACCGACGAGCGGCTGCGCACCTGCGTGGCCGAGCGTATGCAGGCGCGGGCGCTGGGCGTGGCCGAAGGCAGCCCCTTGCTGGAGATCCGCCGCGTGGCGTTTTCCTACAAGCGGCAGGCGGTGGAATGGCGCATATCGCGCGTCAACACGGAGCGCTACGAGTACCTGGGGCAGGAACCCTGGGAGGCCAGCGCCTGACAGCCCGCCGCATGCCGCCGGCGGGGCGGGCAGCCCGCCCGCCGTTGCGGCGCGCTTCAGCAGTGCTAGAATTCCTGCCGCAGTACAAAATTTTTCGGCGCCGATTTGCCTGATCCGCTTGCGGGCGCCTTCCAATAAATCCAGCTAAAGAGGTCCGTATGACCACTCCTGCCCAGAATTTGGCCGGTGATTCGGCCAGCGGGTTCGTACCCGCAACCGTCACGACTTCCGATGCCGTTGATCCCGGTTCGGTCGGCCTCGTCGCTCCCACCTTCATCCGTTTCGATGAGCCGCTGCCTTTGCAGAGCGGCCAGTCGCTGGCCGCCTATGAACTGGCCGTCGAGACCTACGGCACGCTCAACGCCCAGCGCAGCAACGCAGTCCTGATCTGCCATGCGCTGAACGCCTCGCACCACGTGGCGGGGCAGGCGGCGGACAATCCCAGCGACGTGGGCTGGTGGGACAACATGGTGGGTCCCGGCAAAGCGGTGGACACCGATATCTTTTTCGTCATCGGGGTCAACAACCTGGGCTCTTGCTTCGGCTCGACCGGCCCGGCCAGCATCAATCCGGAAACCGGCAAGCCCTGGGGCGCCGCTTTCCCCGTGTTGACCGTGGAGGACTGGGTCCGGGCGCAGGCGCGGGTGGCGGACCACTTCGGCATCGAACGCTTCGCCGCGGTGATGGGCGGATCGTTGGGCGGCATGCAGGCCCTCAGCTGGGCCATCACGCTGCCGGACCGCGTGGCCAATTGCGTGGTCATCGCCAGCACGCCGCGCCTGTCGGCGCAGAACATCGGCTTTAACGAGGTGGCGCGCCGCGCCATCATCACCGATCCGGATTTCCACGGCGGCGACTATTACGCGCAGGACACCGTGCCGCGCCGCGGCCTGTCGGTGGCGCGCATGCTCGGCCACATCACCTACCTGTCCGATGACGACATGGCCGAGAAGTTCGGCCGCGCCCAGCGCGCGCCGGCCGAGAACGGCGCCTACCACTACGGCTACGACGTCGAGTTCGAGGTGGAGTCGTACCTGCGCTACCAGGGCGAGAAATTCACCCGCTATTTCGACGCCAACACTTATCTGCTGATCACGCGCGCGCTGGACTACTTCGATCCCGCGCGCACCACCGGCGGCGACCTGGCCCGCGCGCTGGCGCCGGCCAAGGCCGATTTCCTGCTGGTGTCGTTTTCGACCGACTGGCGCTTCCCGCCGGAACGCTCGCGCGAAATCGTGCGCGCGCTGCTGAAGAACGCCAGCCCGGTGACCTACGCCGAGATCGACGCGCCGCATGGCCATGACGCCTTCCTGCTGGAAGACGCGCGCTACCATGCCGTGGTTCGCGGCTATTACGAACGCATCGCGCGCGAGCTCGGGCTCGGCGCAGTCGCCCAGACCGAAGGACGTTCCGCATGACTCCCGTGACTCCCCGCCCCGCGCATAGCGTCCTGCGGCCCGACCTGGCGCGCATCGCCAGCTGGATCGAGCCCGGCAGCCGCGTCCTGGACCTGGGCTGCGGCGATGGCGCGCTGCTGGCGCATCTGCGCGACCACCGGCAGGTGCGCGGCGCGGGCGTGGAATTCGATGACACCTGCGTCATCGCCTGCGTGCGGCGCGGCGTCGAAGTGATCCAGCAGAACCTGGAAGACGGGCTGGCGCTGTTCGACGACAAGCAGTTCGATACCGTGGTGCTGTCGCAGACCCTGCAATCCATGCACCGCACCGAGCACATCCTGCGCGAAATGGCGCGAGTGGCGCGCTTTGGCGTGGTGTCGTTTCCCAACTTTGGCTATTGGCCGCATGGCTGGGCCATTCTGCGCGGCCGCATGCCGGTGACGGGCCAGATGCCCTACCAGTGGTACAACACGCCGAACATCCACCTGTGCACGCTGCGCGACTTCGAGCAACTGGCGGGCGAGGTGCGCCTCAGCATCCTCGAACGCGCTACCTTCAACGAAGGGCGCGAGGTGAAGCTGTTTCCCAGCTGGCGCAGCACCCTGGCGGTGTACCGCTTCGCGTCGCCCTGACATTCCGACACGCATCCTGGCGGCGGCGCGGGCCAACAGGCCCTAAAATGCCGCAAGCCCGCGGCCGCAGCCTGTAGCGCCGCGCCGGCGCGTTACAGGAGACCGTCATTACCGCTGCATCCAACGTCTACACCAGCCCCCGCGTGGCCCCCTTGCTGGTCCTGGGCTTTGCCAGCGGGTTGCCGTTGGCCCTGACCAGCGGCACCTTGCAGGCCTGGGCCACGGTGGAAAACGTGCCGCTGCAGCAGATCGGTTTCCTGACATTGGTGGGCAGCGCCTACACCCTCAAGTTCCTGTGGGCCCCGCTGGTGGACCGCTATGCACCGCCCTTGCTGGGGCGGCGGCGCGGCTGGATGCTGCTGACCCAATTGCTGCTGGCCGTGGCGATCATGGCGATGGGCGCCTTGTCGCCGTCGTCGTCGCTGCAGACCCTGGCCCTGCTGGCCGTGCTGGTCGCGTTTCTGTCGGCCACGCAGGACATCGCTTTCGACGCTTATTGCACGGACGTGCTGCGCAAGGATGAGCGCGGCGCGGGAGCTGCCATCAAGGTCATGGGCTATCGGCTGGCCATGATCGTGTCGGGCGGGCTGGCGCTGATCCTGGCGGACCAGTGGATAGGCTGGGGCAACACCTATGTGCTGATGGGCGGGCTGATGCTGCTGTGCATGCTGGCTACGTTCTGGGCACCGGAGCCCGAGCACGTCGCGCGCCCGCCGCGCAACCTGCGCGAGGCTGTCGGCGAACCATTGCGCGAATTCTTCACGCGGCGCGGGGCGCTGGCCGTGCTGCTGCTGATCGTGCTCTACAAGCTGGGCGACGCGTTCGCGGGCGCCTTGTCCACCACCTTCCTGATCCGCGGCGCGGGCTTCACGCCGACGGAAGTCGGCACCGTGAACAAGGTGCTGGGATTGGCCGCCACCATCATCGGCGCGCTGGCCGGCGGGTCGCTCATGTCGCGCTGGGGCCTGTACCGTTCGCTGATGGCGTTCGGGCTGCTGCAGGCCGTGTCAAACCTGGCGTACTGGCTGATCGCCATCAGCCCCAAGAACCTCTGGCTGATGGCCGTGGGCGTGGGCATCGAGAACCTGTGCGGCGGGCTGGGCACGGCGTCCTTCGTCGGCCTGCTGATGGCGCTGTGCCGCCAGCGCTTTTCCGCGACCCAGTTCGCGCTGCTGTCGGCGCTGTCGGCCGTGGGACGTACCTATCTGGCCGGCCCGCTCACGCCGCCGCTGGTGCAAGCCATGGGCTGGCCTGGCTTCTTCCTGCTGACCGTGGTGATCGCGCTGCCCGGCCTGGTGCTGCTGCACCTGCTGCGCGGCACGATAGAAACCATGGAGAAGCAGGGCGAGCAAGCCTAGGGTCGAATCCGGCGCCAGCCAGGCGCTCGGAGAACTCCGCAAAAAAACGGCGCCGAGGCGCCGTTTTTCATGGCCGGACTGGCTTACTTGTCGTCGAGCAACCTGACGATCAGCACGTCGCTGGGCAGGGACTCCAGCAGCCGTTCGGCCACGCTGCCGATGGCGGTGCGCAGGATGCCGGTGCGGCCATGGGTGCCGGTCACGACCAGGTCGGAGCGGTGGTTGAACGAGTATTCCGACAGCACGGTTTCCGGCTGGCCGCTTTCCAGCACCACCGTGGGGGCGGCGACCTGGGCCAGTTCGGGAGTTTCGGCGATGAACTCGCGGGCGCTCTGCTCGGCGGCCTTGTAGAAGCTGCGGGTAATGGCGTCGTCCGGCACGTTCTTGCCCTGGAAGGGGACGTCATAGGAGTGGAACAGCGTCAGGGCCGCGTTCGGCACCAGCTGCAGCGCTGCGCGCAGCGCCTGGCGTGAGCCCGCGGAGAAGTCGGTGGCGACCAGCACGTCGCGGTACGGCCGGCGCGGACGGGTCTTGACCACCAGCACCGGCTGGCGCGCCTGGCGTGCCAGCTTTTCGACCGTCGTGCCCAGCAGCAGGCGGCCCAGCGTTTCATCGCGCGCGGTGCCGGTGACGATCAGCGAGCATCCATAGCTGTCGGCGGTTTCCATGATGCGGACCAGCGGATCGCCGCTGACCACCACCACTTCGGTCGGCACGTCGGCGGCGGCCAGGTCGTCGGCCAGCTCGCGCTCGGCCAGCGCCTTGTGGTCCGTCGACAGGCGCCGCCACACGGGCGTGGTCAGGCGGGCCGGCGTGGCATGGGATTCCATGACATGCAGGACGATGAGCTTGGTGCCGAGTTCCTTGGCCAGTTGCAGCGAGCGGTCCAGGGCGCGGTCGCCGCGCGCGCTCAAGTCGGTTGCGAGCAGGATGGGGCCAGTTTGCTGTGTCATACGTTCTCTCCCGGTTGTGGCTGGACCGCCGACTCCCGCATGCGTGCGCTCCAGCCGTTCCGCCCTCGCGGGCCTTATCCCCATTGTCCCGCGGCTACGCGGAGGGGGACTTGATAGATATCAACGCAAAGTCGAGGGTAAGGGATGGCGGGCGCGCAGGCAATGGCCGCCTGCGGCGTCACAGGCTTAATACAATGGTGCCAGTCCAACTTTCCGCCCTCCCATGTTCCCGGATCTGTCTCCCGCCTTGCTGCACACGCTGTATCTCGTCGCCATCGTGGCGGAAGCGATGACCGCGGCGCTTTCGGCCGGCAGGCGCGACATGGACTGGATGGGCGTCTGCATCATTGCGTGCGTGACGGCGCTGGGCGGCGGCTCGCTGCGCGACGTGCTGCTGGGGCATTACCCCCTGACCTGGGTGGTCCATCCCGAATATCTCTGGATGACCGCGGGCGCGGCGATCTTCACTGCCTTGATCGCGCCGGTCATGCGGCGCCTGCGCAGTGTGTTCCTGCTGGCCGATGCGCTGGGCCTGGTGGCGTTCACGGTCATCGGCTGCCAGGTGGCGCAGCTGATGCAGCTGCCGATCACGGTGGTGCTGATCAGCGGCATGATCACCGGCTGCGCCGGCGGGGTGCTGCGCGACGTGCTGTGCAACGAGGTGCCGCTGCTGTTTCGCAAGGAACTCTATGCCAGCGTGTCTTTCGTGACCGGCGGGCTGTACCTGGGTTCGCAGGCCCTGGGCCTGTCGGCCAACGCCGCGGTGCCGATCGCGCTGGCCGCGGGCCTGGCGGTGCGCCTGCTGGCTTTGCGATTCAATTGGCAGATGCCGAAGTTCGTGTATCGGGACGACTGGGACTGAACGTAAGCCGGGAATGGCGCTCTGCAACAATTTTCTTATTTATGTTTCAAGAGATTTCTAGTATCTTCACTAGGTCTCATACCATGCATTGCGCAGTACAAGGGGAGCCGATTGGACGTCAAAGCGCCCGCCACGATTCCGTATTTCCTGCAGGAACAGATTCGTGAATTGATCGTGGACGGCTCCATCCGGCCGGGCCAGCCCCTGCGCGAACAGGAGCTGGAACAGCGTTTCGGCACCAGCCGCAGCCCGATCCGCGAAGCGCTGCGCCTGCTGGAGCTGAGCGGCCTGGTCGCCCATATCCAGCGCAAGGGCTTCAGGGTCACCCTCTACACCGAGGCGCAGATCCGGCATCTTTACCAGCTGCGCGCTGAACTCGAGGCCTATTGCATCCGCCAGGCGGCAGAGGCGGCTGACCTGGCGCCTCTGCTGGCCGAATTGCGCGTCCATGACGCCGCCATCGGGGCTGCGTTGGCTTCGGGCGATGGACGCGCCGCCATTGCTTCGGCCTGCGCGTTCTATCTGGCCGCGGCCCGCAGCACGGGCAATACTCCGCTTGCCGGCATGCTCAGCAAGCTTTACGAACAGATCGAACCGCTGCGCTACCTGTTGGCCAGGCAGGCGCTGCCGTTCAGCGGCATCCAGGCCTGCACCGGCGGCGTCATCGAGGCCTTGGCCGGCCGCGATGTCGAGCGCGCGGCCAATCTGACGCGCAGTTATCTGGCGGACGTGCTGCCCAGCGTGGTGGAGGCGTATCGCCATGCCTCGCTGCAGGACGCGGAAGAACTGGCGCCGCGCTACGGCCGCGCCTAAGCCGGCCGCGCCTGAGCCGGCCGCGCCTAAAGCCGGCCGCGCCTAAGCCCTCGGGGGCGTGCGGACTTCGATCCCCGCCTGTTCCAAAGCCTTGCGGATGCCGTCGGCGAAGATCAGCGCGTTGGGCTGATCGCCATGGATGCAGAGCGTGTCCGCCTGCACCGGCACGTCCTTGCCGTCCACTGAGCGCACCTTGCCTTCGCGCACCATGCGCACCACCTGCGCCACGGCCTGATCCAGGTCTTCGATCATCGCACCCGCGCGGCTGCGCGGCGTGAGCGAGCCGTCGTCCTGGTAGGAGCGGTCGGCAAAGACTTCGTTGGCGGCGGCCAGGCCGATGGCGCGGGCCCCATCGATCAGCTTGCTGCCCGCCAGCCCGTACAGGATCAGCGAGGCGTCCACGTCCTTGACGGCCTGGCAGATCGCGCGCGCCAGGCCTTCGTCCTTGGCGGCCATGTTGTAGAGCGCGCCGTGCGCCTTCACGTGGTGCAGCCGCGCGCCTTGCGAGGCGGCCACGCCGGCCAGCGCGCCGATCTGATAGACCACGATGTCGTAGGCCTCGTCGGGACTGATCTGGATGACGCGGCGTCCGAACCCGGCCAAGTCCTGCAGGCTGGGGTGCGCGCCCAGCGCCACGCCGCGCGCCAGCGCGGCCGCCACGGTCTTGCGCATGGTGGCCGGATCGCCGCCATGGAAGCCACAGGCGATGTTGGCGGAGCTCACGAACTGCAGCACCGCCGCGTCGTTGCCCATGGTCCAGGCGCCATAGCTTTCGCCCATGTCGCAGTTCATGTCGATGCGGGTGGTCATGGCAAATTCCTTTCTAGGCCAGGAGCGCGCGCAACGGCGCCAGCGCGTCCTGCAATTGCGTGAAGGCGCGTTCGCGTTCGCCGTCCAGGCGCTGCGCCTCTTCCAGTTCGATCAACTGGAAGCGCAGCGTCTGGCCCGGTGCGCACTGCGCCAGGACGGGCAGGTCCACCGTGGCGATCTGCGCGATCTTGGGGTAGCCGCCGGTGGTCTGCCGGTCGGCCATGAGGATGATGGCCTCGCCGCCCGAGGGCACCTGCACGGTGCCGAAACTGGCGGCTTCCGACAGCATCTGGCGCGGCTGGCTCATGGACAGCGTCGGGCCCAGCAGGCGGTAGCCCATGCGGTCGGACTGCGGACTGATGCGGAATTCGGCGCCGCCGCCGAAGGCCTGGCGGGTGGTGTCGGAGAATTCTTCCCAGTGCATGCCGGGCAGGAAACGGATGAACTCGCGGCGTTTGGCGCCCAGCGTCGCCGGCAGGTAGACGCGTTGGTTCCACAACGCTTCCTGCAAGGCGTCCAGGTCGCGGCCGGTAGCCAGCGGCGCATGCAACGGCACCTGGTCGCCCTTGGCCAGCGCGCGCCCCTGGAAGCCGCCGAAGCCGCTGCGCAGGTAGGTGCTTTCGCTGCCCATGACGCGCGGCAGCGCGAAGCCGCCGTGGACCGCGAGATAGCCGCGCACGCCCACGGCCGGCCTGGCGCCGAAGGCCAGCGTGTCGCCAGCCCGCGCCACCAGCGGGCGGTGGGCGGGGATGTCCTGGCCGTTGAGCGTGGCGCCGAGGTCGGCTCCGGCCAGCGCGAAGCAGGCTGCGGCGTCAAAGCGCAGGGTCGGACCCGTCAGGGTCATTTCCAGCGTGGCGTGTTCGTCCTGGTTGCCGGCCAGCGCGTTGGCCAGCCGGTGCGCGCGCTCGTCCATGGCGCCGGCGGCCGGGATGCCCTGGTGCTGGTAGCCCTCACGGCCGCGGTCCTGGAAGCTGGACAGCATGCCGGGCTTGATCACGGTCACGCTCATGCCTGGGTTCCCCTGATGCGGTCGAATTCCTCGGGGCCGATCGGCACGAAGCGGACCGAGTCGCCGGGTTGCAACAGGGCGGCGGGGTCGCGGGCCGGGTCGAACATGGTGAGCGGGGTGGCGCCGATGATGTTCCAGCCGCCGGGCAGGCGGTTCGGGTAGATCACGGTCTGCCGGTTGGCCACCGCCACGGCGCCGGACGGCACTGCGGTGCGCGGCGAGGCGCGGCGCGGAATATTCAGTTTTTCGTCGTGCACGCCCAGATAGGCGTGGCCGGGCGCGAAGCCCAGCATGAAGACCATGCTGCGGGGCTGGCTGTGCAGTGCGATGACGCCTTCGGGCGTGAGGCCGGCGGCCTCGGCCACTTCGGCCAGGTCGGGGCCGTGTTCGCCGCCGTAGCAGACCGGGATGTCGATCTCGCGTCCGCCCAGGGCGTCCGCGGCGATGCCTTCGGACAGCAATTGTCCGATGCGTTCGGCCAGCTGCGTGTAAGTGGGGCCGCCGCTGGCGCCGGGACGGTAGTGCACCGCCACCGCGACGAACGACGGCACCACGTCGGTCACGCCGGGAAGCCGCGCATCGCGTAGCTTGCCGGCCGCGGCCAGACAGGTTCTGCCCACGCCAGCGTCGATCTGGTCGCCAAAGGAAACGATCAGGCAGCGGTCACCCTGGGGCAGGATGCGCCACGAGGTTTCGGCCGGAGAAGGAGGTTCTGAATTTGCGTTCAACGACACGAAACCTGTAGAGACGGATTACTTGGCGAACAGGGAATCCATATTCTTGAACGCCTTGAATTCCAGCGCATTGCCCGACGGATCCAGGAAGAACATGGTGGCTTGTTCGCCCACTTCACCCTTGAAGCGGATGTAGGGCTCGATGACGAATTCGGTGCCGGCGTCGGTCAGACGCTTCGCCATTGCTTCCCATTGTTCCATGGAAAGCACGGCGCCGAAATGGCGCACCGGCACATTGTGCGAGTCCACGGCGCTGGTGGCCTTGTGGCCGCATTCGCTGGGCGCCAGGTGGGCGACGATCTGGTGGCCGTAGAAGTTGAAGTCGATCCATTCGGGCGAGCTGCGGCCCTCCGGACAGCCCAGTTTTTCGCCATAGAAGGCGCGGGCTTCGGCCAGGTCGCGGACCGGGAAGGCAAGGTGGAACGGCGGCAGGTTGGTTTGAGCGGTCATGGAAGGCTCCGGGTGAGGCAAAGGAAAATGATCAATCAGATTGCGGGCCGCCGCAAGCTTGGACGGCCTAGCATCGATGGGTAGTTTAGGTATTGTTTTTTTGATTGAAAAACGATATTTTTTGCTAGTTAGCATCGAAATAATTGATCGTGATCAAAGAGTTCAAGACCTTTATCGCCGTGGCGCGGGACGGCACCTTTACCGGCGCAGGCGCCCGGTTGGGCCTGACCCAGTCCGCGGTCAGCGCGCAGATCAAACGCCTGGAGGACTATCTGGGCGGGCCGCTGTTCGACCGCAGCGCGCGCGCCGCGGTGCTGAACGCCCACGGCCGCGAAGTCTTGCCGCAGGCGGAAGAGCTGGTCGCCATGGCCGAGCGCATGATCACGGCCGGTGGGGCGGGCCATGTCAGCGGCCTGCTGCGCATCGGCGCCATCGCGTCCGTGCAGCAGGACCTGCTGGCACGCGCGCTGGGCGGGTTCCGCGCGGTCTATCCGGACGTGCGGGTGCGCATCGTGCCCGGCGTGTCGCTGTCGCTCTTGGGGCAGGTGGATGCGGGCGAGGTGGACATGGCCATGCTGATCAAGCCGCCCTTCGCCCTGCCGCCCGAACTCGGCTGGCAGCCGCTGCTGCGCGAACCGGTGATGCTGGCCATGCCCGCGTCCATGCCGGTCGCGCCATGGCGCGAACTGTTGGCCAGCCAGCCCTTCATCCGCTACGACCGCGCCTCGTTCGGCGGACGCGTGGTGGACCTGTTCCTGAAAAAACAGCGCATCGCCGTGCGCGAGGCTGTCGAGCTGGACGAGATCGACGCCATCGCCAACATGGTGCGGCTGGGGGTGGGCGTGGCGCTGTTGCCGCAGTTGCGGCGGCTGGATCTGACGGGCTTGCGGCTATTGCCGCTGGGCGAGGCGGCGTTCCACCGTGAGATCGGCCTGATAGGCCGCCTGCCCTTCGATGCCGGCAGCGTGCACGAGAAGATGGCCGAATGCCTGGCGGCGGCCGCTGCAGAGTCTTGAGTCGTGTGGCGGGCGGCGCATGATGCGCCGCCCGTCATGGCGGCCTCGGCTTACAGGCGGTCGCAGCGGACCGTGATGGGGTGGCTGCGCAGCGTGGACATCACGACGTCGTTCACTTCGCCTTCCACGTCGGTGATCACGTAGCCGATCTGGCCGCGGGTCTGCAGGGTCTGGCTGACGATGTTCAGGCCGTGCTGCGCCATCAGGTTGTCCAGCGTGCCCAGCGCGCCCGGGGCGTTGCGGTGCACGTGCAGGATGCGCGTGCCGCCGGCCGGTTCCAGATAGGGCAGTTCGGGGAAGTTGACCGCGCCCTTGGTGGTACCGGCCTGCAGGAAGCGCACCAGTTTCTCGGCCACTTCGCGGCCGATGTTCTCTTGCGATTCCTGCGTGCTGCCGCCGATGTGCGGGGTCAGGATCACGTTGGGCAGGCCGATCAGCGGGCTGGCCAGCGGTTCGTCCGCGCCCTTGGGCTCGGTCGGGAAAACGTCCAGCGCGGCGCCGGCCAGATGGCCGGATTTCAGCGCCGCGTGCAACGCGTCGATATCCACCACCGTGCCGCGCGAGGCATTGATCAGGATGGCCCCACGGCGCATGCGTCCGATGGTTTCCGCGTTCATGATCTTTTCGGTGGTTTTGCCGCCCGGCACGTGCAGGGTCACCACGTCGGCCTGCTCCAGCAGGTCGTTGAGCGTCGCGGCGGGCCGGGCGTTGCCCAACGGCAGCTTGGCTTCGACGTCGTGATAGACGACGCGCATGCCCAGGCTTTCGGCCAGCGTGCTGATCTGCGAGCCGATGTTGCCGTAGCCCACGATGCCCAGCGTCTTGCCGCGGGTCTCGAATGCGCCCGCGGCGCTCTTGTCCCAGTGGCCCAGGTGCACGCGGGCGTTCTTTTCGGGAATGCGGCGCAGCAGCAGGATGGCTTCGCCCAACACCAGTTCGGCCACCGAGCGGGTGTTCGAGAATGGCGCGTTGAACACCGGGATGCCGCGCTGCATGGCCGCATCCAGGTCGACCTGGTTGGTGCCGATGCAGAAGCAGCCCACGACGCGCAGGTCGGGGTTGCCGGACAGCAGGGCGGCGTCCAGATGGGTGCGAGAACGGATCCCCGCCACCTGAGCGCCGCGCAGGGCGTCGCTCAGCTGCGACGCCGGCAGGGCGGCGGCGTGCGTGACGATGTCGGAGTAGCCGGCGGCTTCAAAAACAGCGCGGGCGCTCGGGTGGATGTTCTCGAACAGGACGATTTGTGCCATGACAGCCTGAGGGGTGGGTGAGGAATCCGTTTTATTGATTGTGGCCCATTTTTGCTGCAGTGCAAGGAGTAGCCATTGGAGCGGTGTGGATGAATTGTTTCAGACGCGCAAACGACTCGGGCATCGCTCCAAAGGGAGCGATGCCCGCATGGGACTTCAAGGATTGAGCTTTACCGGTAGGCCTGGAAGACCTTGGAGCCGCCTTGTTTGTCCACCAGCACCACGTCGTGCGGCGTCTTGCGGCCGCCGTACTCGGGGCCGTCCATGCCGGGCGAACCCAGCGGCATGCCGGGCGCGGCCAGGCCGGCGGCGTCCGGCTTTTCGAGCAGCAGGCGGCGCACGTCGCTGGCCGGCACGTGGCCTTCGATCGCATAGCCTTCGACTGCGGCGGTGTGGCAGGAGCCGTAGTTGGCCATGCCGGCGTTGCGGCGGATGGGGCCGGTGTCCTGGACGTCGTGGGTGGTGACGGCGAAGCCGCTGTCGCGCATGTGCTTGACCCAATCTTCACAGCAGCCGCAGGTCGGGGTCTTCCAGACCTCGACCTTGACGGGTGTCTGGGCGGTGGCGAAAGCGGGCGCGCACAGGGCTGCGGCAAGGGCCAGGCGGCGCGTAAGACGGGAAAGGTTCATGATGCTCCGTTGCGGGACGATGTGGTTGCAAGCGTACTGTAGAGGAACGGGAGTGACCCCATTCTGTCCTGAACATTACGGTTTTGTAATGTTGGCCGCGGCGGCATGGCCGTCCGGCGCGCGCAGCGTGATACCGACCACGGTGCCGTGAGCGCCCGAGGCCGCATCGACCTCGCCGCCATGCATGCGCGCGATGGCGCGCACGATGGCCAGGCCCAGGCCATGGCCTTCGCTGCGCGGCGCGCGCGCCTGGCTGGAACGGAAGAAGCGGTCGAAGATGCGGGGCAGGTCGGCCGGCGGGATGGGCGCGCCGGGGTTGCGCACTTCGACCCGCCCGCCCGCGGGCGAAGCCGAGCAGGTCAGCACGATTTCACCGCCGCAGGGCGTGGCCTTGATGGCGTTGGAGATCAGGTTGGCCAGCGCGCGCCGCACCAGCCCGGCGTTGGCGGCCACGGTGGCGTCGCCCACGCAGCGCAGGTGCACGCCGCTTTCTTCCAGCGTGGCTTCGTAGTACTCGGCCACGCGCCGCGCTTCGGCGGCCAGCGATACCGGCGCCAGATCGGCGGCCCGTTCGCCGCGGTCGGCGCGCGCCAGGAACAGCATGTCGTTGACCAGGGTTTTCAGGTCTTCCAGCTCTTCGAGGTTGGATTCCAGCGCATCGCGCAGTTCGGCCGCATCGCGCGGCGAGGACAGCATGACCTGCGTGCCGTTGATCAGCGTGGCCAGCGGCGTGCGCAGCTCGTGTGCGACGTCGGCGTTGAAGCCTTCCATCTGCTGGTAGGCGGCCTGCAGGCGTTCGAGCGTGCGGTTGAAGGAACGGACCAGCTCATGCAGTTCGCGGTCGGTGTGTTCCAGCGGCAGGCGCCGCGCCAGGTTGTCGGGCTGGATGCTGGCTGCCTGTTCGGACAGCCTGCGGGCAGGCGCCATGCTGCGGCGCACGGCCCAGGCCGCCAGCACCACCGTCGCGCCCACCCACAGCGCGCAGATCAGCACCAGCGCGGTGCCGTAGGCGTAAAGGAACTGTGAACTGGTGCGCGTGCTGACCGCCACGGTCAGTTGCGCGCCGGGCAGGATGCGGTCATTCATGGCGACCCGCAGGCCGCGCATGCGGCCGCCGTCGGCGGTTTGCAGGACAACCTGCCTGCCGTCCTCGGTGGCCAGCGTTTCGGGGGCGGGTCCGCCGTACACGGAATGGCCGTGCGCATCCACGATCCAGATGCCGAGCTGGCCTTCGCCTGCCCGCATGTCGTCGAAGGTGGCGGCCAGGTCCTTCAGGCCGCGGGCGCTGTTTTGCATGTCAATCAGGTGATCGATCAATTCCAGCTTGCCGCTGACCTCGGTGATTTCCTGGCGTTCCACTTCGCGCTTGAGCGCCCAGAACAGCGTGGCCCCCGCCAGGCTGGACACCAGCAGGGCGATGGCGCCCAGCAGCAAGGTCAGCCGCGCCTGCATGGAACGCATGCGCGGCGGCCTCATGCGGGACGCGATTCCAGCACGTAGCCCATGCCGCGCACGGTATGCAGCAATTTGGTGTCGTACGGGTCGTCCAGTTTGCTGCGCAGCCGCCGGACCGCCACGTCGATGACGTTGGTATCGCTGTCGAAGTTCATGTCCCAGACCTGTTCGGCCAGGGTGGTGCGCGACAGCACCTGGCCCTGGCGGCGCAGCAGCAGGGCCAGCAGATTGAATTCCTTGGCGGTCAGGTCCAGGCGGCGGCCGCCGCGCTGGGCGCGCCGGCGAGCCAGATCCAGTTCCAGGTCGGCCAGGCGCAGCAGGGTGGGTTCCTGCGAACGGCCGCGGCGCAGCAGCGCCTGCACCCGCGCCAGCAACTCCGAAAAGGCGAAGGGCTTGACCAGATAGTCGTCGGCGCCGCCCTCCAGGCCGCGCACGCGGTCCTCGACCGCGTCGCGCGCCGTCAGCATCAGGATGGGCGTGTCCTTCTGTTCGCGCACGGCGGCCAGCACGCCGAAGCCGTCCACGCCCGGCAGCATCACGTCCAGCACGATCAGGTCGTAGACGCCTTCCAACGCCAGATGCAGGCCGTCCACGCCGTCGCGCGCCAGGTCCACGACGTGGCTTTGTTCCGACAGGCCCTTCTTGAGGTAGTCGGCCAGTTTGGGTTCGTCTTCGATGACCAGTATGCGCATGGCCGAAAATTTACCATCAGCGCCGCGTCAGGGTCCCGTCCACGGTAAAACGCTGGCGGTTCAGGCCGGGCTGTCGATGGCGATTCGGTCGGGCGGAAAGCGCAGCGCGAATACGCTGCCCTTGCCGGGTTCGCTGGTGATCACCAATTCGGCGTCGTGGCGCATGGCGATGTGCTTGGTGATCGCCAGCCCCAGGCCGGTGCCGCCCACCGCGCGCGAGCGGCCGCGGTCCACGCGGTAGAAGCGCTCGGTCAGGCGGGGCAGGTGGCGCGCGGGGATGCCGATGCCGGTGTCCTGCACGCTGTAGCGCGCGCCGCCGTCTTCCTCGCGCGCCCAGCGCACGGTGATGGTGCCGCCGTCCGGCGTGTAGCGCACCGCGTTGGTCAGCAGGTTGGACAGCGCCGAGGTCAGCTCGGTTTCGGCGCCCAGCACGTCCAGGGATTCGTCGATGTGCCATTCCAGCACATGGCGGCCGCCGGACAAGGCCTCGATCTGCTGGCGCGCCTTCTGCAGCAGCGCGCCCATGTTCACCGCGCGCGGGTCGCTGCCCGGCGAGGATTCCAGTGTGGACAGGGTCAGCAGGTCTTCGACGATGGCCTGCATGCGCTGGGCCTGTTCGTGCATCATGTCGATGTACTGCTCGCGCTGTTCCGCGGGCAGGGCGTCGGCCGGCATGTCGCGCAGGGTTTCCAGAAAGCCCGCCAGCACCGTCAGCGGCGTGCGCAGCTCGTGCGAGACGTTGGCGACGAAGTCGCGGCGCGTGGTTTCCAGGCGTTCGATCTGGGTGACGTCGCGCGTGATCAGCAGGCGCTGATTGCTGGCGTAGGCCGTCAGCTGCATCATCATCAGCCGCTCCTGGCCCTGCTGGCCCAGGCGCACCAGGATGGGTTCGGGCCAGGACGAGCGATGCGCGTATTCCACGAATTCGGGCGCGCGCAGCAGGTTCAGCAGGTTATGGCCGCGGTCGGCCGGCAGGCGCAGGCCCAGATGCTGGCGCGCCATGCGGTTGCACCAGTCGATCTGGAAATCTTCGTTCAGGGTCACCGCGCCGTCCGGCAGCGCTTGGGCCGCGGCCAGCATGCCCTGCATGGTGTTCTGGGTTTCGTTCAGTTCGCGGGCCCGGGCGCGGGTGTAGCGGTACAGCGGGGCGAGGATATCGTCCCAGGGCCCGACCGAAGCGGGGGGCGAGGTGTCCGGATGGTTGGCCCAGTGGGACACCAGGTGCAGGCGCCAGCTGCGCCAGAGCAGCATGGCGGCCAGCGCGGCGGAGAACAGTATCCAGCCCGCCGGGTCTCCTATGAGCCATTGGACCAATAATGCGGCAACCGCCCACAGGGCGACCAGGAAAAGAGTGCGCAGCCAGATCATCGTGCGGGAGTTTTACCGCGTGGGGAGCTGGGCCGTAAACCGGTAGCCGCTGCCGCGGACCGTTTCCACGTGCGCGTCGTGGCCGCTGGGTTCCAGCGCCTTGCGCAGGCGGCGGATGTGCACGTCGACCGTGCGCTCTTCCACGAAGACGTGGTCGCCCCAGACCTGGTCCAGCAGCTGCGAGCGCGAGAACACGCGTTCGGGGTGCGTCATGAAGAAATGCAGCAGGCGGAATTCCGTGGGGCCGATCTGCAGCGACTGGCTGTTGCCCGACAGGCGGTGCGTCACCGGATCCAGCTTCAGGCCGCCCACGTCGATCACGTCGTCGGTCAGCTGGGGGGCGCGGCGGCGCAACACCGCCTTGATGCGCGCCATCAGCTCCTTGGGTGAGAAGGGCTTGGTGATGTAGTCGTCGGCGCCGGCTTCCAGGCCGTCCACCTTGTCCTGCTCGGAGCCTTTGGCGGTCAGCATGATGACCGGGACGGCGCGGGTGCGCTCGTCGTTGCGCAGCTTGCGCGCCATGGCCAGGCCGGAGGTGCCGGGCAGCATCCAATCCAGCAGGATCAGGTCGGGAAGCTCGGCGCGGATCAGCGTCTGGGCCTGGTCGGCGTCGAAGGCGCGCAGCACCTTGTGTCCGGCGAAGGACAGGTTGACGGCAATCAGTTCCTGGATGGCGGGTTCGTCTTCGACGACGAGGATGGTGCTGGACATGGCGAATTTGGCACACTTCTGAGCGCCGGCGCGGCGCGAACATTGCGATAGTATGGCCGCAATATTTCAGGTATGTGACCGCCGGGCGCCATAGTTGGCTTTCGCCGGCCTCGCGAGGGAGCCCGATAGGCTACCATTGAACGATATATCGGGAATTCACCATGCAAAACCCCTCCGAATCGCAACATTCTGCGGATTCCGCCTCGCAACCCACCCATTTTGGCTTCCAGACGGTGCCGGAAGGCGAAAAGGCCCGCAAAGTCGCCGAAGTCTTCCATTCGGTCGCCCAGCGCTACGACGTCATGAACGATTTCATGTCGGCCGGGCTGCACCGCGTCTGGAAGGCCTTCACCATCGGCCGCGCCGCCATCCGCCCCGGCATGAAGGTGCTGGACATCGCCGGCGGCACGGGCGATCTGGCCAAAGCCTTCGCCAAGCGCGCCGGCCCCACCGGCGAGGTCTGGCTTACGGACATCAACGACTCCATGCTGCGCGTGGGCCGCGACCGCCTGACCGACGCCGGCCTGCTGGTTCCCACTGCCGTGTGCGACGCCGAGCGCCTGCCGTTCCCCACGGGCCATTTCGACCGCGTCAGCGTGGCTTTCGGCCTGCGCAACATGACCCACAAGGATCGCGCCCTGGCCGAAATGACCCGGGTGTTGAAGCCGGGCGGCAAGCTGCTGGTGCTGGAATTCTCGCGCGTGGCCAAGCCGCTGGCCCCTGCCTACGACTGGTATTCCTTCAATGTGCTGCCCTGGCTGGGCAAGAAAGTCGCCAAGGATGAGGCCAGTTACCGCTATCTGGCGGAATCCATCCGCATGCACCCCGACCAGGAAACCCTGGCCGACATGCTGCGCACGGCCGGACTGGACCGGGTGCAGTACTTCAATCTGACCGCAGGCATCGCCGCCTTGCACGAAGGCGTGAAGCTGGGCTGATCCGCGCCGGCCATCCGGATATTTCACCGCCCCTGCGGGAACTTGTGGGGCGGCGTCTTGTCCGTTATTCTTACGGTATTCAGATTAATGTAAGAAAAGTCGCGACGAAGGTCCCGCGGTCCGTGGGACTTCCTGCTGCTCGGGGCGGCAGGGGCGCGAGTACGAGGGAGCAAACCTATGTCCAAATTCTGTCTTTCGCGGTTTGTCGCCGCGGCGCTGATCGCCGTTTCCGGCGCGGCACTGGTGACGGCGTCGTTTGACGCCGAAGCCCGCCGTGCCGGCGGCGGCAGCAGCGTCGGCCGACAATCCTCCAACGTGACCCAGCAGCGCCAGGCGACCACGCCGCCGGCCGCCGCCAACAACACGGCGGGCGCCACCGCCGCCCCGGCAGCCGCCGGCGCGGCCACGGCCGGCGCCGCGACCGCGGGCGCAGCCGCCAAGAGCGGCGCTTCGCGCTGGCTCGGCCCCATCGCCGGCATCGCCGCTGGCCTGGGTATCGCCGCACTGCTCTCCAGCATGGGCCTGTCGGGCGCTTTCGCCGAGTTCCTCGGCTCCGCGCTGCTGATCGCCGCGGTCGTGTTCGCCGTCATGTTCATCATCCGCCGCCTGCGCGGCGCCGGTCCGCGCACTGCCACGCAGGGCGCGTTCAACGGGGCCAACAACACCCCGGGCCAGCAACAGCAGCCGATGTGGCGTGAATCGCTGCAACCGGCTCCGGCTGCTCCGGCCGCGGCTCCGGTTGCCGCTGCCGCTGCCGCTGCCGCTGCCGCTGCTCCGGCCGCGATGCCCAAGGCGGGCGACGACAACAACTGGTTCGTGCCGGGTGATTTCGACACGCCCAACTTCCTGAAGCAGGCCAAGGAGCAGTTTGTGCGCATCCAGGCCGTCTGGGACAGCGGCAGCACCGATGGCCTGCGCGACTTCCTGACCGACGACCTGATCACCGAGCTCAAGCCGCAGCTGGCCGAGCGCGGCGCCGCGCCCAACAAGACCGAAGTGGTGCTGTTGAACGCTGAAATGCTGGGCATCGAAACCGTGTCCGACGGCCACCTGGCCAGCGTGCGCTTCTCCGGCATGCTGCGCGAAGCGCCGGGCGCCGAGGCGTTCCGCTTCGAGGAAGTCTGGAACCTGTTCAAGCCCGCCAATGGCGGCTGGCTGCTGGCAGGCATCCAGCAGATCCCGGTGGATCTGGCCAGCTAAACCTGGCCGGCCGGGGCCGATCCCCGCCTCCGTTGCGGATGCCGCAAGGCATCTGTTTGAACCGGCCCTTCCAGGGCCGGTTTTTCCATGTGCTTGCGCAAAACGCCCGTTCATCTAACCCGTTACACTCCCGATTTACCCATTAACTTCGGCAACCCCGGTAATCGGGGCCGTTGCAGACCGTCATGCTGCCTTTTCCGTTCCTGCCCACCCCCTCGCGACTGGCTGTAAGCGCGCTCAACGCCCTGTTGCGGCGCGAGGATTGGGCGCGCGCGCGTCTGGTCCGGCATGCGGGCAAAACGGTGCGTTTCGCGCTGGGCGGCTTCAGCCTGGGCCTCACCATCGACAGCGACGGGCTGGCGGCCCAGGCCGATGCGGCCGTGGTGCCCGACGTGACCCTGACGGTCGCGCCTGAAAAACTGCCGTTGCCGCGGCTGGGCGTGGACCGCGAGCGTCCCGATTTCGCCGAGGCGACCCATATCTCGGGCGATGCGGCGCTGGCGCAGGTGGTTTCTGATCTGTCCAAGCAGCTGCGTTGGGATCCGGAGGACGCGCTGGCGCGGGTGGTGGGCGACATCGCCGCGCTGCGCTTGGTGGGCGGCGCCCGCGCCGCGGCCGGCGGCGCGCGCACGGCCGGTCTGCGCCTGGCCGAGAACGTGTCGGAATACCTGTCCGAGGAAAGCGGCATGCTGGCCAGCCGCCCGGCGCTGGAGCAATGGCGCCTGGACCTGGCTGAACTGAACGCCCGCGCCGACGCGCTGGCCCGTTCGGCCGCGGCGCTGCAAACCCGTCTGGCGTCCGCCAGCGCAAAGCGGGGCGCCTGATACATGTTTCCCCTGCTGCGCCTCTTTCGCATTATTGTGGTTTCGCTGCGTTACGGCCTGGACGAGCTGGTGCTCTCGAGCCTGAACCATCCGCTGGCCACCTGCCTCCTGCGCGTCATCCGCCTGGGCACGCGTCCGCGCAAGCCGCGGGGCTTGAGGCTGCGCCTGGCGCTGGAATCGCTGGGCCCCATCTTCGTGAAGTTCGGGCAGGTGCTGTCCACCCGCCGCGATCTGATTCCCACCGACATTGCCGACGAGCTGGCGCTTTTGCAGGACCGCGTGCCGCCGTTCCCCTCGGCGCAGGCGGCGGCCTGCATCGAGGCCGCGCTGGGTGCGCCGCCCGAGAAGCTGTTCGCGCAGTTCGAAGTGGACCCGGTGGCCTCGGCCTCGATCGCCCAGGTGCACTTCGCGGTGCTGCATGACGGCCGCGAGGTCGCGGTCAAGGTGCTGCGCCCGGGCATGCTCAGCATCATCGAGAAAGACCTGTCGCTCCTGAAGGTAGTGGCGCGCATCATCGAGCGCCTGGGCGCCGACGGCCGCCGCCTGAAGCCGCGCGAAGTCGTGGCCGAATTCGACAAGTACCTGCACGACGAGCTGGACCTGGTGCGCGAAGCGTCCAACTGCAGCCAGCTGCGCCGCAACTTCGGCCCCGAGTCCGGCCGCGGCGACATGCTGATCGTGCCCGAAGTGATCTGGGAGTACACGGCGTCCACGGTGTTCACCATGCAGCGCATGTACGGCATGCCGGTGGGCCAGGTGGAGCGCATGCGCCAGGCGGGCATCGACATCCCGACGCTGGCGCGCACTGGCGTGGAAATCTTTTTCACCCAGGTCTTCACCGACGGTTTCTTCCATGCCGACATGCACCCGGGTAATATATACGTGTCGGACCGCCCGGAAACGCTGGGCAGCTACATCGCCCTGGATTTCGGCATCGTGGGTTCGCTGTCCGAGTTCGACAAGAATTACCTGGCGCAGAACTTCCTGGCTTTCTTCCACCGCGATTACCGCCGCGTGGCGCAGTTGCACATCGAGTCGGGCTGGGTGCCGCCCGATACGCGCGAAGAAGAGCTGGAGGGCGCCGTGCGCGCCGTATGCGAACCGTATTTTGACCGGCCGTTGTCGGAGATCTCGTTGGGGCAGGTGCTGCTGAGGCTGTTCCAGACCTCGCGCCGGTTCAATGTGGAGATCCAGCCGCAGCTGGTGCTGTTACAGAAGACCTTGCTGAACGTCGAGGGATTGGGCCGCCAGCTCGATCCCAACCTGGATCTCTGGAAGACCGCCAAGCCCTACCTGGAACGCTGGATGCGTCAGCGCGTCGGGTTCAAGGGCCTGCGGCAGAGCCTGGAAAAGGAGGCCGCGCAGTGGTCGCAGATGTTGCCCGCCTTGCCCAGGCTGGTTCATGACAACCTGAGCCGTCCCAACGTCGCGCCCGCCTTGCTGGCGGAGATGATCCAGTTGCGGCGGGCTCAGGAACAGAACAACCGGCTGGTTGCAGCGCTGGTTGGGGTGGCGGCCGTCGCCATCGGGGTCGCGATATGGGCCTTGACCCGATAGGCGGCGCGATGATCTAGACGGCATCTGTCATGTTTCATTCATGAAACGGTCATCATAGCTTCGCGGTACACGGCGAAAAATAGCGCTGCGGTGGATGAATGCAGCGCCCTTGCCGGCAGCGGGCGCTTCATTCATTAATTTCTATATCTATAGCCCCACTAGCGGGACGAAAACAAGGGCAGACCATGCTTTATCCTGAACTCTTCAAGACCATGGAAGCCGTGCGTTGGAACATGGCGCATGACATTCCCTGGGGTGATTTCGATCGCAGCAAGCTCTCGGACGAGCAGGCTCACACGATCAAGATGAACGCCATCACGGAATGGGCCGCTTTGCCGGCCACCGAAATGTTCCTGCGCGACAACCGCGGCGACAGCGATTTCTGCGCATTCATGTCGGTGTGGTTCTTTGAAGAGCAGAAGCATTCGCTGGTGCTGATCGAGTACCTGCGCCGCTTCCGCCCGGATCTGGTGCCCACCGAGGAAGAGCTGCACAACGTGCGCTTCGAGTTCGATGCCGCACCCGAACTCGAAACCCTGATGCTGCATTTCTGCGGCGAGATCCGCTTGAACCACTGGTACCGGCGCGCCGCCGAATGGCACACGGAACCGGTCATCAAGGCCATCTACAAGACCGTGGCCCAGGACGAGGCCCGCCACGCCGGCGCCTACCTGCAGTACATGCGCCGCGCGCTGCACGACCGCGGGCAGGACACCAGCGAACAGGCTCGCCTGGCGTTCTCCAAGATCGGCGTGCTGATGGCCTCGGCCGGCCGCACGCAGCAGGCCCTGCACCCGACCAACCTGCACGTGAACAAGGACCTGTTCCCCAACGACACGGTGCAGTCGCGTCTGCCGGAACCGGGCTGGCTGGAGCACTGGCTGGACACGCAGATCCGCTTTGACGGCGTATGGGAGCAGAAGGTCGCCACCCGCATCCTGCACATCCTGTCCAAGCTGATGGACCGCAGCTTCGAAACGGTGAAGGACCTGAACCGTTACCGCAAGGAAATGACGGCTCTGATCGTGCCGAAGGAAAAGCAGATCATCCTGGGCGGCGCCTGAGCCGGGGCGATACAATCGCCGCATGCCTGCCGCCCGTTTCGAATCCAAGGTCCTGTCCCGCGACGAATGCGTCGCTGCCGTCGCCGCCGGCCGCTTGCCGCGGCCGCTGGTGTTCACCAACGGCGTCTTCGACATCCTGCACCGGGGCCATGCGACCTACCTCGACCAGGCCGCCCAATTGGGCGCGACCCTGGTAGTGGCGGTGAACACCGACGAGTCGGTGCGCCGTCTGGGCAAGGGCGCCGAGCGCCCGCTGAACCGCATGGAAGACCGCGCCGCCTTGCTGGCGGCGCTGGGCTTCGTGACCGTGGTCACGTCCTTCCATGAAGACACGCCCGAAGCCCTGATCGGCCAGCTCAAACCTGACCTGATCGTCAAGGGCGGCGACTACGACATGGAAAAACTGCCCGAGACCGCCCTGGTCAAGACCTGGGGCGGCCGCGCGGTGGCGATTCCGTTCGAGTTCGAGCGCTCCACGACGGCGCTCGTGAAGAAGATCCAGAACAAGTAAGCAGGGCCCCGCAGCTGGCTCAGCGCGGTTCCCGCAGCAGGCGGTTGATCGCTTCCAGGTCCGCTTCGGCCAGGATGCCGCTGGTGGCCTTCAGGCGCAGGCTGGTGAGCACGGTGCTGTAGCGCGCCAGGGCCAGATCGCGCTGGGTGGCGTAGAGCTGCTGCTGGGCGTTGAGCACGTCCAGGTTGATGCGCACGCCGACTTCGTAGCCGGTGCGGTTGGCTTCGACCGCGGCGCGGCTGGACTTTTCGCCGGCTTCCAGCGCCTGGATGCGGGCCAGGCCGCTGGTGACGCCGGTGTAGTACTGGCGCGCGGCCTGGACGGCCTGGCGGCGCGCCGCCTCGTAGTCATGGCGCGCCTTCTGTTCCAGCTGGACCTTTTCGGTCACTTGCGACGAAACCCCGCCGCCCGAGTAGAGCGGAATCGACAGCACCACGCCGATGGTGCTGTCGATGGGCTTGCCGGGCGCGGCATTGCGCATGACGGCGTCGCTGGCGCTGCCGCTGCTGGCGCGCAGGTTCAGGGTCGGGTAGTGGCCGCTCTTGGCGATCTGGATCTCGCGTCCGGCGATGCGCGTCAGGAGCTGCGCGCGCAGCACGTCCAGGCTGGATGACTCGGCCTGGTTGCTCCAGTCGGCCACGCGGGCGGGCTGCGGCGCGGGCAGTTGCACGCCGTAGGGCAGTTCGGACAACGCGCCGGGCGCCGTGCCTATGATCTTGGCCAGCTCATCGCGGCGGACTTCCAGATCGTTCTGCAGGCGCAGTTCCTGCGCCACCACCAGGTCGTAGCGCGCCTGCGCCTCGTAGGTATCGGTGATGGTGGCGTTGCCCAGCTCGAAGTTGCGCTTGGCGGACTCCAGCTGCCCGGCCACGGCGGCCTTCTCGGCCTCGGTGGCGGTCAGGGTGTCCTGGGCGTAGAGCACGTTGAAATAGGCGTCGGCCACGCGCAGCAGCAAGTCCTGGTAGGCCTGTTGCAGCTGCACTTCGACGTCGGCGACGATCAGCTTGGATTGCTCGAAGTTCTGCCAGCGGCCCCAATCGAACAGCGGTTGGGTCAGGGACAGGTCCCACACGCCGCGTCCGCCGCTGTAGGCGATGCCCATGCCGCGGGTGCTGCGGGTTTCCTGGTAGGCCCCGCCCGCTTCGGCGGAGATCAGGGGCAGGAGCAGGGAGCGCGCCTGGGGTTCTTTTTCGAGGCCTGCGCGGTAGTTGGCCCGCGCGGCGGCGTAGATCGGGTCATTGCCCAGCGCCGATTGCCAGATCTGGATCAGGTTCTGCGCGCGGACGGGCGACGGGCCGACGCTGGCGGCGCAGGTAAAAACCAGTAAAGCCGTTAGCAATCGGACACGCATGATGGTCAACGATACGCCGGGCCGCCCGGGACGCGGCGGCCCCGGTGGAGGGGCAGGCGCCCGGCGGCGGGGTTGGGGGTCAGAACTTGAACTGGGAAACCGTGACGCCGCGCAGCGGCTTGATGACGGTTTCGAACAGGTTCACGGTTTCGAAGCTGGCCGCGGTGGTGCGGGTGATGCGACAGGCCGTCATGACGGGGGCCTGGCCCACGATCACGACCAGGCGGCCGCCCACGCGCAGCTGGTACTTCAGCGCGTCGGGGACGGTCGGCACGGAACCCGTGACGAGAATGGCGTCGTATTCGGTGGAGCCCCAGCCGTTGCGGGCGTCGCCGGTTTCGACCTTGACGTTGGTAACGTTGTTCATCTGCAGGTTCTGCTGCGCGAACGTCACCAGGCGGCTGTCGATCTCGACCGAGGTGACCTGCTGCGCCAGGTAGCCCAGCAGCGCGGCCTGATAGCCGGAGCCAGTGCCGATTTCCAGCACACAGTCGGACTTGGTCAGCTGCAGGTCTTGCGCCAGGCGGGCTTCCATCTTGGGCGAAAGCATGTTCTGGCGGGTGTTGACCGCGTTGATCTCAAGCGGCAGTTCCAGGTCGGAAAACGCCAGCGCGCGCAGGGCCGGCGGAACGAATTGTTCGCGGCGCACATCGAACAGCGCTTGCAGCACTGTGGTGTCCAGAACATCCCAGGGGCGGATCTGCTGTTCCACCATGTTGAAGCGGGCTTGTTCTACGTCGGGCAGGGTCGAAGCGTTCATGACGGTCAGAAAAAACAGAGGAATCAACAGACCATTGTACCGATTCGTAGCGTACTGTGACGCCGCGCCCCGCCGACAGATGTTTCAGGCGCCGCCTGGGCCTACCACCAGGCGTGGAAGTGGTGCACCGGGCCGTGGCCGGAGCCCACCGACAGGCGCTCGGCGTGGCGGATGGCCTCGGTCAGGTAGGCCTTGGCGCGGCGCGCAGCTTCCGGCACGTCCCCGGTTTGCGGCAGCAGCGCGGCCAGCGCCGCCGACAGGGTGCAGCCGGTGCCGTGGGTATTGACGGTCTCGATGCGGTGGCCGGGCAGCTCGATCATGCGGTCGCCGTCGTGCAGCAGGTCGATAGTCTCGTTGCCGGGCAGGTGGCCGCCCTTGACCAGCACCCAGCGCTCGCCCGAATGCGCCAGCTTGTTGCGCAGGCGTTCGGCCACGCGGCGCATTTCCTTGACGGTCTCGACCGGGCGCTCTTCCAGCAGCACGCCGGCCTCGGGCAGGTTGGGCGTCAGCAGGGTGGCCTGGGGCAGCAGAGCCTCGCGCATGGCGCCCACGGCGTCGCGCTCCAGCAGCAGGTCGCCGCTCTTGGCCACCATGACCGGATCCAGCACCACGTGGGCCGGGCTCCATTTGGCGAGCTTCTCGGCCACCACCTGGATCACCGGCTGCTGGCCCAGCATGCCGATCTTGACCGCGTCGATGCGTACGTCCGCGAACAGCGTGTCGATCTGCTGCCCGACGAAAGCGGGCGGGACCGCGGAGATGCCGGTGACGCCCTGGGTGTTCTGCGCCGTCAGCGCGGCGATCACCGCGCAGCCGTAGGCGCCCAGCGCGCTCATGGCCTTCACGTCGGCCAGGATGCCGGCGCCGCCGGACGGGTCGACGCCGGCGATGGTCAGCGCGTTGGGGATGGGACGGCCGCTGGCGGCCTGCTGCTTGCTGCTCATTTGGGAGCGCCTGCCGTGATCAGGCCTTCGGAGGGCGAGCTGGGGGCGCCGCTGTACAGTTTCTTGGGCATGCGGCCGGCCAGGAAGGCCTCGCGGCCGGCTTCCACGCCCTTCTTCATGGCGCTGGCCATCAGGATGGGATCGCGCGCGCCGGCGATGGCGGTGTTCATCAACACGGCGTCGCAGCCCAGTTCCATGGCGATGGCCGCGTCCGACGCGGTGCCCACGCCGGCGTCCACCACGATGGGCACGCGCGCCTGCTCGATGATCAGGCGCAGGTTCCAGGGGTTGAGGATGCCCATGCCCGAGCCGATCAGCGAGGCCAGCGGCATCACGGCGACCGCGCCCAGGTCTTCCAGCATGCGGCACTGGATGGGATCGTCGGTGCAATACACCATGACCTTGAAGCCTTCGTCCACCAGCGTCTTGGTGGCCTTCAGGGTTTCGGGCATGTTGGGGAACAGGGTCTGCGGGTCGCCCAGCACTTCCAGCTTGACCAGCTCATGGCCGTCCAGCAATTCGCGCGCCAGGCGCAGCGTGCGCACGGCCTCGTCGGCGCTATAGCAGCCGGCGGTATTGGGCAGCAGCGTGAATTTCGACGGCGGGACGTAGTCCAGCAGGTTCGGTTCGCCGGGGTTCTGGCCGATATTGGTACGGCGGATGGCGACCGTGACGATCTCGGTGCCGCTGGCGTCCAGCGCCGCGCGGGTCTGTTCAAAGTCCTTGTACTTGCCGGTGCCGACGAGCAGGCGCGACGAGTAGGCGCGGCCGGCGATGGTGAGAGTGTCTTGAGTGGTCATGGCGGAGGTTCAAAGGGCGGGTGCGCACGATGCGAAGCCCGCGGGGGCTGGCGATTCGTTGCTCGAATGATAAAGCACGACGCCGCGCGGCAGACGTACTCGGTGAAATGCAGCGTTCCACTATTTGCAGATCATGGCGCGGACACGGTTCAGCGCAGGCGGTCCAGATCGGCGCAGATCGCCTCGGCGGCATCGATCAACCGCGGGCCCGGGCGGTACAGGGCGTCGGCGTCCACGCCGTACACATGCCCCAGCCGCGCGGCGGGCAGCCCCAGCGCCTGCCAGGCGGCCAGGTTGCGGGCGGCGTCCTCGGGGCGGGAAATGCCGGCCAGCACTGCCTCGGGCCGGGCCGCCAGCACGCTTTCCAGCGTGACCTGCGGCGCCACCACGGGCGCCTGGCCGAAGACATTGACGCCGCCGCAGACGCGCAGGGCGTCGCTGACGATGCTGCTGTCGTTCAGGGTGTAGATGGGATCCAGCCCCGCTTGCACGAAGACGCGCACGGGGCGGCGGCCGGCATAGCGCTCGGCCAGGGCGTCCAGGCGGGCGCGCAGGGCCTGGGCCGCGGGCCGCGCCTGTGCCTCGGTGCCGAACAGCGCGCCCATGCGTTCGACCGCGTCCGGGATGGCGGCCAGGGTCTGCGGGTCGCTGTAGAACACCGGCACGCCCAGCTTGTCCATCACCCTCGCCAGCGGCGCGGCGGCGGCGGGCTGCCAGGCGATCAGCAGGTCGGGGCGCACGGCTGCCACGCGTTCGGGATCGGGCTGGGTGCCGTCGCCGATGATGGGCAACTGGCGGGCAGCGGGCGGATAGTCGCTGCCGCGGATGGTGGCGATGAGACGGTCGCCCGCGCCCGCCGCAAAGACCAGTTCGGTGGCGTGCGGGGCCAGCGTGACGGCGCGCCGGGCGGGGGCGGCCAGCGGCACCGTGCGGCCTTGGTCGTCGCGGACCTGGAGGGCGGCGGCCGGACCGGGCGTGGCTTGGCCGGCTGCGGCTGGAGCCGCCAGGCCCGCGAGTAGGCCCGCGACAAGACCCGTGGCCAGCCACTGGCCCGAGGCCAGGAACAGCCCCGGAACGATGCGAGGATAGGCGCGTGCGAGGGTCATGCAGGAAGCCGATATAGCCAGCGGTGAACGCCGACTATATCGGAATGCCGCGATCAATAGCGCAGCGTGAGCGACGCGTAGAAGTTGCGGCCGGGTGCGGGATACAGGCTGTAGTTGGCGACGGGGCCCAACATCTCGAACGAAGCATTGCCGCCGCGGATGCCGTAGGTGGCGTACTGGCGGTCGAAGATGTTGTTCACGCCGATGGCGCCTTCGATGTTGCGCGTGAACTTGTAGGCCACCTTGGTGTTGAACAGCACGTAGGCGTCCAGTTCCTTGGCGAACTGGTTGGCCTGGTCGTTGTCCATGCGCGACTTGCCCACGTATTGCGCCGTCACGTTCCACAGGAACGCATCGGTGGGGCGCCAGGTCACGCCGGCGTTCGCCAGCCACTTGGGCGCCAGCGGCACGGTCTTGCCCGCCAGGTCCACGCCGGCGTAGGTGCCGGAGCGGAATTGCGCTTCCATCCAGGTCAGGTTGGCGTCCAGCGACACGCTGCTGGAGATCGCGGTGTGGCCTTCCAGTTCGATGCCTTGGCGGCGGGTCGGGTCCAGGTTGGTGTTGGCGCCGGTGCCCGGACCCCACATGCCGTCGGCCAGCGGGTTGTACTGGATCTCGTTGGTCAGGTCATAGCGGAAGTACGACAGGCGGGCGCTGCTGCTGGCCGATTGCCAGGTCACGCCGATTTCCTTGTCGGTGGAGGTCTGCGGTGCCAACGGGTTCTGCACCGACAGCAGTTCGTCGGCGTTGGGCAGGCGGAAGCTGCGGCCGACCTTGCCGTACACGCCGAAGCCGGCGGGCAGGTCCTGGCGCACGCCCAGCTGCCAGGCGGTCAGGTGGTTGCTGCGGTCCGACGCCGTGCCCGAGCCGGAGATCACGTCCAGGTCGTCGGAGGCGTATTGGCGGCGCACGCCGGCCGTCACGTAGGTGCTCTCGGTGGCGCGGACCTGGCCTTCGGCGAACAGGCCGTACTGGTGCTGGCGCGATTGCCACTTCGAGGGCTGAAAGTCGTAGTAGGCGTTCTGGTTGGCCGTGGTCTTGGCTTCCTGGCCGTCGGCGCCAAAGACGATGCTGTGGCCGCCGTTGATCGGCAGGCGATAGCGCACGCTGGCGATGTTCTCTTCCAGCTTCTGGTCGCGCAGGATGTCGCCGAAGCCGTCGTAGGTCAGGCCGTCGAGCTTCTTTTCGCGGGTCGACAGGTCGGCGTACAGCGTGCCGGCGCCGATCGCCTGCTCGAGCTGCAGGCCGAAGGTGGTGGTGGTGGTATTGACGTAGTCGAGGTCGTTCTTCGAGCCGCGCGGATCGTCCTGGTATTCGTTCAGGCCGGTCTTCGGGTTGATCGTGCGCGGGCCGGGCAGTTCCAGCTTCTGCGTGGTGGTGCGGCCGTACAGGCGGATCGAGCCGTCGTCATGGCGGAAGGTGATGCCGCCGCCGCCGCCCTCGCGGCGTTCGCCGCTGTGGTCGCGGTAGCCGTCGCTGTGCAGCGACTGCATGTAGGCGTCGACGCCGACCTTTTCATTGTTCATGGCCACGGCGGCGTCGTACTGGCGCAGGCCGTAGCTGCCGAAGGTGGCGGTGGCGCGGGCGGTGACCGGCTCCTTGGCGAAATCCGAACGCGTGATGATGTTGATGACGCCGCCGGTGGTGCCGCCGCCGTACTGCACCGAGCCGCTGCCGCGCACGATTTCAATGCGTTCGACCTGGTCCAGCGGCACCACGCCCAGGCTGGGCGCCGACAGGTCGTTGGTGTTCTGCTTCACGCCGTCGATCAGGATCAGCGTGTTGCTGGCGCCGGTGATGCCGAAGCCGCGCAGATCGACGATGGAGTTGTCGCTGGAGCTGCTGGTGTTGATCAGGTGGATGCCGGCCTGGGTCGACAGCACGTCCTGCAGGGTGCGGGCGCTAGCCGCGGCGATGTCTTCGGCGGTGATGACCGAGATCGACACCGGCAGCGTGCGGCCGTCGGTCGGCACGCTGCCGGTGTCGATCTCGGTGGCGTCGAGCTGGGGCGTGGTGGAGGCGGCTTGCTGGGCGGCGGCGATGGCCGGGGCGGAGCAGAGCAGGGCGCCGGCATAGCGCCGGATGGAGCGGGTTTTCATCTACGTAACCTCGATGCGACCCGCGACCCCGCAGGCCATTCACGATGGGGAGGTCGCCCACGCCGCGGCGGACCGGTGAGGGCCTGGCGGCAATGCATGGACTTCCTGGCGATCGAACTGGCCGGTATCGGGCTGCCATGGGCGCATCGCGCGCATGGGGACCGTTGCGGGGGCAGCACAGGCTGGAGCCGGGGACTGGCCTGCGCCTTGTGGGGGCGGCAGTCCTGGCGGATCTCTTCCTGTTTCCCGTTTACCTTTCGCGCGCGGCCGGCAAGTGTTGCGTTCTTGCCAGCCCCTTGCGCCGAAAGCACCGGTTCGGGGCCAAAACTGTATCACCGGGAGGCGCGGATAGGCCCATTTTGTTACGATCAAGGCTTGTTTTTGCGGTGTTTTTCGCTTTTTCACCACATTGCGCCGCCGTCGCCAACTCCATCCGGACCTGCCCGTGTCGTATCCCCGCCTGCCTTACCCGCCCGAAGCCTATACCCATGGCGGCGAATTCGCCCGTCTGCTGGGCAAGCGCATCCTGATCCTGGATGGCGCCATGGGCACCATGATCCAGCGCTACAAGCTGGGCGAGGCGGATTTCCGCGGCGAGCGCTTCGCCGGCCACGGCAAGGACGTCAAGGGCAACAACGAGCTGCTGTCGCTGGTGCGTCCGGACGTGATTTCGGAGATCCACCGCCAGTACCTGGAAGCCGGCGCCGACGTCATCGAGACCAACACCTTCGGCGCCACCAGCATCGCGCAGGGCGACTACGAGCTGCCGGAACTGGCCTACGAACTGAACCTGGTGTCCGCCCGCCTGGCGCGCGAGGCCTGTGACGCCTACAGCACGCCCGAGCGGCCGCGTTTCGTGGCCGGCGCGCTGGGCCCGCAGCCCAAGACGGCGTCGATCTCGCCGGACGTGAACGATCCGGGCGCGCGCAACGTCACCTTCGAGGAACTGCGCGTCGCCTATGTCGAGCAGCTCAACGGCCTGCTGGACGGCGGCATCGATATCGTCCTGATCGAAACCATCTTCGACACCCTGAACGCCAAGGCGGCGATCTTCGCCACCGAGGAAGTGTTCGAGGCGCGCGGCGTGCGCCTGCCTGTGATGATCTCGGGCACGGTGACCGACGCGTCGGGCCGCATCCTGTCCGGCCAGACCGTGGAAGCCTTCTGGAACTCGGTGCGCCATGCGCGCCCCATCACCATCGGCCTGAACTGCGCGCTGGGCGCGGCGCTGATGCGCCCCTATGTGGCCGAGCTGGCCCGCATCTGCGACACCTACGTCTGCGTGTATCCGAACGCCGGCCTGCCCAACCCGATGGCCGAAACCGGCTTTGACGAAACCCCGGCCGACACCTCCGCGCTGCTGGAGGAATTCGCCCGCGCCGGGCTGGTCAACATGTCGGGCGGCTGTTGCGGCACCACGCCGGACCACATCCGCGAGATCGCCGCCAAGGTCATGTCGCTGACCCCGCGCGCCGTGCCGGACATTCCGGTCAAGACCCGCCTGTCGGGCCTGGAGCCCCTGAACATCGACGAAGACACGCTGTACGTCAACGTGGGCGAACGCACCAACGTGACGGGCAGCAAGATGTTCGCCCGCCTGATCCGCGAAGAGAAATACGACGAGGCGCTGGCCGTGGCCCGCCAACAGGTCGAGAACGGCGCGCAAATCATCGACATCAACATGGACGAGGCCATGCTGGATTCGGTGGCCTGCATGCGGCGCTTCCTCAACATGATCGCCTCCGAGCCCGACATCGCACGCGTGCCGATCATGATCGACAGCTCCAAGTGGGAGGTCATCGAAGAAGGCTTGAAGTGCGTGCAGGGCAAGCCCGTGGTGAACTCGATCTCCATGAAGGAGGGGCTGGAGCCCTTCCGCCACCATGCGCGCCTGTGCCGCCGCTACGGCGCGGCCGTGGTGGTGATGGCGTTCGACGAACTGGGCCAGGCCGACACGCTGGAGCGCCGCAAGGAAATCTGCGGCCGCGCCTACCAGATCCTGGTCGAGGAAGAGGGCTTCCCGCCGGAAGACATCATCTTCGATCCCAACGTCTTCGCGGTCGCCACCGGCATCGACGAGCACAACCACTACGCCGTGGACTTCATCGAAGGCACGCGCTGGATCCGCGAGAACCTGCCCCACGCCCGCATTTCCGGCGGCGTGTCCAACGTCAGCTTTTCGTTCCGCGGCAATGAGCCCATGCGCGAGGCCATCCACACGGTGTTCCTCTACTACGCCGTCAAGGAAGGCATGACGATGGGCATCGTCAACGCCGGCCAGCTGGGCGTGTACGCCGACCTGGATCCCAAGCTGCGCGATCTGGTCGAGGACGTGGTGCTGGACCGCGCCGAACCCGTGGGCAAAACGGAGGCCGACGACGAGCGCACGCCGACCGAACGCCTGGTGCAGTTCGCCGACAGCGTGAAGGGCTCGGGCGCCAAGAAGGAAGAAGACCTGGCCTGGCGCAACGCTGAAGTGGAAAAGCGCCTGTCGCACGCGCTGGTGCATGGCATCACCGCCTTCATCGTGGAAGACACGGAAGAAGTGCGCCAGAAGATCTTCGATCGCGGCGGCCGCCCCATCGAAGTGATCGAAGGCCCGCTGATGGACGGCATGAACGTGGTGGGCGACCTGTTCGGCGAGGGCAAGATGTTCCTGCCGCAGGTGGTGAAGTCCGCCCGCGTCATGAAGCAGGCCGTGGCCCACCTGATCCCCTTCATCGAAGAAGAAAAGCGCCAGATCGCGGCCGCCGGCGGCGACGTGCGCGCCAAGGGCAAGATCGTGATCGCCACCGTCAAGGGCGACGTGCACGACATCGGCAAGAACATCGTGTCGGTGGTCCTGCAGTGCAATAACTTCGAAGTCGTGAACATGGGCGTGATGGTGCCCTGCGCCCAGATCCTGGAAAAGGCCAAGGAAGAGAACGCCGACATCGTCGGCCTGTCCGGCCTGATCACGCCCAGCCTCGAGGAAATGGCCTATGTGGCCAGCGAGATGCAGCGCGACGAGTACTTCCGCAGCCGCAAGCTGCCGCTGATGATAGGCGGCGCCACCACCAGCCGCGTGCACACCGCCGTCAAGATCGCGCCCAACTACGAAGGCCCGGTCATCTACGTGCCGGACGCCAGCCGTTCCGTGGGCGTGGCGACGAACCTGATGTCGGACCAGTCGGCAACGTATCTGGCGGAGCTGGCCCAGGAATACGAAGAGGTGCGCCGCCGCCACGCCAACCGCAAGGCCACGCCCATCCTGCCGCTGGCGGAAGCGCGCGCCTCGCGCCCCGCGATCGATTGGGACAACTACACGCCGCCGCGCCCCAAGTTCATCGGCCGCCGCACTTTCAAGAGCTACGACCTGGCCGAGATCGCCAAGTACGTGGACTGGGGCCCGTTCTTCCAGACCTGGAGCCTGTTCGGCCCGTTCCCGGCCATCCTGGACGACAAGGTCGTGGGCGAGCAGGCGCGCAAGGTCCACGCCGACGGCCTGGCCATGATGAAGCGCATCATCGAAGGCCGCTGGCTCACCGCCAACGGTGTGGTGGGCTTCTACCCGGCCAATAGCATCAACGACGAGGACATCGAGGTCTACAAGGACGAGACCCGCAGCGAGGTGCTGTTCACCTACCGCAACCTGCGCCAGCAGGGCGCCAAGCGCGAAGGCGTCAGCAACAAGTCCCTGTCCGACTTCATCGCGCCCAAGTCCAGCGGCAAGCTGGACTACATCGGCATGTTCGCGGTCACGGCCGGCCTGGGCATCGAAAAGAAGGAAGCGGAATTCGAAAAGGCGCTGGACGACTACTCCAGCATCATGCTGAAGTCGCTCGCCGACCGCCTGGCCGAAGGCTTCGCCGAATGCCTGCATGCCCGCGTGCGCCAGGACCTGTGGGGCTATGCGCCCGACGAGGCCCTGTCCAACGAGGACATGATCGCCGAGAAATACGTGGGCATCCGCCCCGCGCCCGGCTACCCGGCCTGCCCGGAGCACGTCATCAAGACCGACATGTTCCGCGTGCTGGACGGCGCCGACATCGGCATGATGCTGACTGACAGCTATGCCATGTACCCGGCCTCCAGCGTGTCCGGCTTCTACTTCAGCCACCCGCAGTCGCAGTACTTCAACGTGGGCGTGATCGGCGAAGACCAGCTGCAGGACTACGCCGCCCGCAGCGGCCGCGGCATCGAAGACCTGAAGCGGACGCTGGCGCCCAACCTGGGTTGAGCGCTGCCGGGGGAGGGATCAGGCGTACTCGCCGGTCGTTCCCCCGTCCATGCGGCTGCGGCCGGCTGCGCCGTTACGCTTGCTCTGCGCCCTGATGCGTCTTGCCTCGGCCCACGTAGGGAATGGCGTGGTCTATGGTTTCCCAGATGTAGCGTCCGGACGGGCTTTGCTGTTCCTCGGCCACGTGCGATACCAGGCCGGCCGCGCGCGAGATGACGGCGAAGCCGCGCATCAGTTCGGTCGGCACGCCGATCTCGCTGAGCAGCGCGGCGACCGCGCCGGTGGCATTGAT
>Ga0209699_100088_pt1 | contig 112226 bp, 124 predicted proteins | sample SynthPrep_1_END__FD_187204 | JGI IMG/M metagenome (GOLD analysis project Ga0209699, IMG submission 187204) | Synthetic microbial communities from Ohio, USA - SynthPrep_1_END_DS7_MetaG (SPAdes) (version 2) | ecosystem: Engineered > Bioreactor > Aerobic > Activated sludge | place: USA: Ohio...
GAATCTCGCGCCGCGCGCAACAGCGCGCGGCGCGAGATTCCCTGCGTGGAGATGGCGCGGGAATGGACGTTCGTATTCATCAACCTTCCTTTTGAGCAGACTGTGAATGGCGATGATTGCCATGCGGCATCATCGGCCTGCGCTCAGGGGTTGGACAAATACAAAGTCGGGATAACAATATGGGCGGCGCATGGCCGCCCGGGGGCCGGACTATTCGGGCAGATGGTCCGGAACGCCGTCCTCGTCGACCTGCTTGACGCGGTCGAGCGCGTTGCGCGCGGCCGACATGGCCTCCACCGTGCTGCGGAAGCGCCGGCTGATGAAGATCTCGAAAGTCTGGGTGTCAGGCTCCGCGTCCGTCGCGGCTTGCTGTGCGGCTGCACCCCCTTGTTCTTGCGCGTCCGCCTGGGCCGCGGCCTGCGCGTCCAGTTCGGCCTGGCTCTTTTTCTTTGGCAGCCGCCGCGTTTCGATGAAAGCGCGCGGCGGCACGCGCCCCTCGGGTTGGGTCGCGTACGCGAGCACCGAAAATCCGTTGATGATCTTCTCAGCCATTGCGGTTCCGTGAGGCCGCACCCGAAAAGGGCGCGATTCCTTGTTACCGACTACGGCCATCCACAGGGAAACTTAAGCCTGCGCCGCCTGGCGCGTACGCACATACGCCGCCACCTGCGCCAGCACGTCGGACAGGTCGGCCTGCAACGGCGCGAACCCAGAATTGCGCTCGCGCGTGACCTCGTCCATGTACAAGGGACGGCGGATTTCCACCTGCAGGCTGTGGCGGTTCAAGGCGGGCTGGCCGATCTGCGCGATCAGCTGCACGCCCTTGTAGGGGTCGTTGCGCGCCACGGTATAGCCCTTGTCGCGCAAGGCTGCCTCGATCAGGGCGATGAACTCGGGCTCGCAGGTCGTGCCGTCGCGGTCGCCCAGCACGAAGTCCGCCAGCGGATGCTCGCTGTGGCGGCCCAGGCGCTCGTAGGCATCGTTGGGCATGGAATGCAGGTTCAGATGCCAGACCGCGCCAAAGCGCTGCCGCACCTGCTGGATCGCCTGCGACAGCGCCGCGTGGTAGGGCTCGTAGTACGCCTGGATGCGGTGGCGCACTTCAGCCAGCGTCAGCTTGCGATCGTAGATCGGCGTGGACTTGTCCATCCTGCGCCAGATCAAGCCCTTGCCCAGGCGGGTCTTCTCGCCCGGGTCCAGCGCTTCGGGCCAGGGCTGCGCCAGCAGCTCGGGGTCCAGGTCCTGCAGAGTGCGGTTGGGATCGATGTAGACGCGCGGAAAGTTCGCCGCGATCAGCGTCGCGCCAAGCGCCGGCGCCGCCGACCACAACGCGTCCACGTGCGTGTCCTCGCCCTGGCGCAGCTGCGCCAGGGTAGCCGCGGCGCCGAAGTCGTCGGGATAGCGCTCGCCGCTATGCGGCGAATCGCAGACCAGCGGCAAGGCCGAGCCCGTGGGCCCGTGCACGGAAACAGCGTCGAAATCGGCGTGGGTCATCGTCAATCAGCCTGAATGTTGGCAGTCTTGGCGACCTTGGCGTAACGGGCCAGGGCCTGCTGGATCTGCGCCTCGAATTCCTGAGGCGTGGTGCGCACCAGCGTACCACCGACCTCCTCGGCCTTCTTGCGGAATTCCGGATCGTCCTGGGCCGCGCGCACCGCCTTGTTCAGGCGTTCGATCACGGCCGGCGGGGTGCCGGCGGGCGCCACCAGGCCGAACCAGCCGCCCGTGCCCATGTCGGGGTAGCCCAACTCGATGTAGGTCGGCACGTCGGGCAACAGCGGCGAGCGCTCGGCGCCCAGCACGGCCAACGCGCGCAGCTTGCCGCCCTGCACCTGCGGCAGGGTCGAAGACAGGTTGTCAGTGATCGCGTCCACCTGGCCGCCCATCACGTCGTTGAGCGCGGGACCGGCGCCGCGGTACGGCACATGCAGCAGCTTGATGCCGGACAGCATCATGAAGTTCTCGATGTTCACGTGGCCCAGCGAACCCACGCCCGGCGAGGCGAAGCTGTAGCGCTCCGGCTGCTTCTTGGCCAGGGCCACGAACTCGGCCATGTTCTTGGCCGGCAGGCCCGGGTTGATCGCGAAGATGCTGGGCACGGCGACCACGTTGGCCACCGGCACGAAGTCCTTCACCGGGTCGTAGTTCATCTTGCGGAACACGGCCGGGTTCGAGCCGTGCGTGCTCATCGTGGCCATGCCGATGGTGTAGCCGTCGGGCGTGGCGCGCGCCACCTGCTCCATGCCCATGGAACCGCCGGCGCCGGCCTTGTTCTCGACCACGATGGTCTGCTTCAGGTCGCGGCCGGCGTACTCGGCCACCAGGCGCGCCACGATGTCGGTCGAACCGCCGGCGGCAAACGGCACCACCAGCTTGATGGGGCGGGCGGGATAGTCGGCGGCTTGGGCGATGCCGGCGAAGGTCAGCGTGGCGAACATGCCGGCGAACGCGAAGCGCGCGGACCGGCCCAGAAGGCGGCGAGACATGGGGATGACTCCGAAAGTTGAAGGTCAATCGACAAGGCCGCCAGTGTCCGAACTTTACGGTCCCCTTTCAAACGACTATATTGCACGGCTTCATTACCATTGGTCATGCTAGATGCGGCTGCACTCGCCCTCCATGTCCGAACTGCACGCCTTCGTGACGGCGGCGCGCCTGGGCAGCTTCACGCGCGCCGCGGAAGTGCTGTGCGTCACCCAGGGCGCCGTCAGCCGGGCCATTTCCCGCCTGGAAGCGCATTTCGGCCAACCGCTGATGCATCGCAACGCCCATGGCCTGACCCTGACCGACACCGGGCGCCGCCTGTACGAGGGCACGCAAGGCCCCTTGCGGGAGATCGAGTCGCTCAGCGCCGGCTTGCGCGCCGACGACCGCCGCCAGCGCCTGACGCTGTCGACGGTGCCGACGCTGGCGAGCGCCTGGCTGCTGCCCCGACTGTCCGACTTTCACGCACGCCATCCCGACATCCAGCTCGGCTTCGCGGCCTATCGCCGCAACGAGGACTTTTCGGGCGCGACGCCCGACGCCAGCATCCTGTCCGGCATGCCGGAGCAATGGCCGGGCTGGCAGGTGGACTACGTGATCGGGCGTGAATTGGTCGTGATCTGCCACCCCGCCCGGCTGGCGGCGCGGCGCGCGCAGGGACTCTGGGACACGCCGGCCGGCCTTCTCGGAGAGCCGCTGCTGTATCACTCGAACGGCATGGACAACTGGGTGCAATGGCTGGCCGCCGCCGGCGTGCCGCGCGCCTCGGTCCAGCTGTCCAATGGCTTTGACCAAGTGTCCATCCTGGTCCGCGCCGTCATGGCCGACATGGGCATCGCCGTGCTGCAGCGCTGCCTGGTCCGCGACGACCTGCAGGCGGGGCGCGTGGCGGCCCCCTTTCCCGACTTGCCGATACGCATCGCCCGCGGCTACCACCTGTGCGCGCCGGCGCAGCGGCGCGACCATTACGCGCTGGCCTGTTTCCGCCAGTGGCTGCTCGAGACGGCCGGGCAAGACCCCGACGTGCTGGCCGCCGGTCCCGGCTGAAAGCCGATCCGGCGAAACATGTGGTTTCGCGTCACCGTGGCAAATGCTACGGAATGAAAACGGGCTCCTGTGAGGAGCCCGTTCAGATGACGCGGCGCAATGCTCAGGGTGCGAGCTTGAAGCCCAGGTCCACGCCCCATTTGTCGGTTTCACGCAGCCATTTCGCTCCGCAGCTCAGGCAGCGGAAGTGGTCTTCACGGCTTTCTTCCCGACCTTTCTGCGTCGGGTTGGTGAATCCCTGATGCCCCAGATGGGCATGCGGCGCAACGCCAGCAAGCCCAGGGTTAATGCGTTGGCAAGCCAGGCACATAACGCTCATTGATGCTTCCCTACAAACATAGTAACTAAATTGTAAGGGATTCCACCAATACTTTTCTATCAATATATGACGCTAAATCCAAAAATAATTGTTAACGCCACAATTAAACAACGGTCGGCATGGCGGACAGGCAGGTAGCCAGGTGGTACGGCGAGGTCGAAGGCATGTCCGCGCGCACCACCGCCCCGTCCGCGTCCAGGCATTCGTACCAGCCGCCGGCGTGCAGGAAACGCGCGCGGAACATGGCCAGGCCCGCCTCCAGCGCGGGCAGATCGCCCAGCACGCCGAGCACCCGCAGATACTCGGTCTGCGCCCAGATCCGGCGCGTGCCGTCGATGACGGCGCCGGACTCGTTCAACGAGGCCGCCACCCCGCCCGCGTCCACGCCATGGCGGCGCGACCAGCGCACCGCGCGCGGCAGCGATTCCGCCAGGTCCAGGCCGTCGAACACCTCGGCCGAGCCGTGCACCAGCGACAGCCATTCGAACTGGTGCCCGGGCTCCAGGCGGTTGCCGGCAGTGCCTTGCCGCTCCTCAGAAATGCACTGCGAGGGCGCGTGCACGAAGAAATGGCTGATGCCTTGCGCCAGGCCGCGCAGACGCTGCGCGTACAGCGCGGGCTCCGCGACCTGGGCCGCAGCCAGATACGCCTCGGTCAGATGCATCATGGGATTCTGCGCGGGCGCGCGCAGCGGCTGGCTCAGGTCCGGGCTGAGCGCCGCGTGGTACAGCCCATCGGCGGTCTTGAAGCGCGCCTCGATGGTCGAGGACGTGGCCAGCATGAGCTTGCGCGCATCCGCGTTGCGGCTGCGGCGGAAATAGGCAGCGCAAGCCAGCACGATGAAGGCATGGGTATACAGATCCTGCGTTTCGTCCAGCGCGCGCGCCTGGCCGTCCACGCTGTAGCGCCAGCCGCCGTGGACCTCGTCGCGGAACACGCGCCGCAGCGACTCGAACAGCAGGCCGGCATGCGCGCCCGCGGCAGCGCCGGGCGCTTCCGAAAAAACATAGAGCTGGCGCGCGCAAGCCATGGCGCGGTAGCGCTCGGCCGGCAGCGCGGCGCCAGTGGCCGCGTCCAGCGATTCAAAGGGCAGGCCGAGCGCGCCATTGAAACCCGGCCCCATCCAGAGGGGCAGGACAACGGAATCAAAGTGGTCTCGGAATGCGCGGAGGTGTTCCGCAAGTGAAGAGTTGGTCTGTGCGGCAGTCATCTTGGAACGGCGCATACCCAATGAGGGCCCCAGATTTTGGAGCAGCAACGATAACCGAAATCTTCGTCGCAAACCTTTGAGTATTCTCCGAAGCGTCATGCTCACACAGACCGGTCCCGCCTATCAGCTCCGTCCAGGGCGCAGCGCCCTATCGGAAGATGTTTTCCTCTACCCAGTTCTGCGCGAATACTTCCGCGCGATCGCGTGCTTCGTCCAACGAAGCGCAGTTGCCCAAGTGGGAAAACGCGGCATCCACTTCGGTGCCGCCCTCGGCCGTAACCGTCAGCAGTACGCCATATCCGCCGGTATCCATGGCCGCTGTGGAAACGTCGATCAGAACTTCCTGGTCACGATGCTGCATGTGCTACCTCCCAGTCGGTTACCTAAACGCGTGAACCACGCGTGACGTTGCGGGAGCAGAGTTCCCGCGCAAATGAATAGACCTGCAAACGTCACGCAAGTTCATCTTACTGGCGACTCGGCGCCCGCGATACGTCGAAAAGCAGCCAAATCGCGCATTCCCTCTCAGGAAATTCCCGTAGCGGGGTGCGAATAGTCTCAAATCTGCGAAATACTGCGAAAACATTCGCAAACTATGTGGAATATCGTGCGGCAAACGATCAAGACGCGACAAAACGCGGGGCGCCGCGACGGGCCTTCCCGCTGTCGACATAATCGGATTTCGTGGCCGCCGCGCCTTGTGCGGGCTTATCGCAAATGGATCGCGCCGGGCTCTTCCATGCGCAGGGAGAGCTTGCCCTTCTCGGTGATGAGCCAGCGGCCATCGGCGCCGGCCTCGATGCAACGCAGCGTCTGCAGCGCCTGCGCCACGTGCGCGGGCACTTCAGTCTGGGCGGCGCCGGGCTCGCCATTGTCGGCCACGATGCGCAGCCAATGTCCCAGCTCGCCTTTCTCGAAACGGTGCAATGCCATGCGGTGATTCTCTCTTGAATACCCAACGATAGCATGCCCCCGTACCCGTCCTAGGACAGCAGCTTCGGCAACGACGACGCGAGCAGCGCCACACCCGACACGGTGAGCAGGCCCAGCACGATGCGGCGGAACGCCACGTCGCTGATGCCCACGTACACGCGCGTGCCCCACAGGGTAGGCACCAGCATCGCCGGCAGGATCACCGCGAACAGCGGCAGCATGTCGCGCGTGACCACGCCGGTGTAGACATAGCTCGCCATCGTCACCACCAGCATCGACAGATTGAAGTTCTGGATCACCGCGCGCTGCACGTCGCGGTCGAAGCGGCGCAGGGTGCACCACAGGGTCGGAATGACGCCGGTGAACCCGCCGATGCCGCCCATGACGCCGCCCATCGCGCCCACCACGCCGTCGGCCAATCTTCCGCCCGCGGTAATGGGCGGCAAGCGCGTCGCAAACAGCATGACGGGACACCAGACCGCCAGCAGTCCGCCGACCAGCGCCTTGAACATCAGCGGATCCAGGTAGGGCAGCAACTTGACGCCCAGCGGAATGCCCAGCAATCCGCCCGCCACGAACGGCAGCAGATGCGCCATCCCGAAACCCCGGCGCACGGTAAACGCGGCCAGCAATTGGCCGGTCAACGAGCCGAACACCACCATGGCGGCCGCGAGCTTCGGATCTACCGTCCAGGCCCAGAAGGACATGGCCACCATGCCAAAGCCGAAGCCCGACAGGCCCTGCACGAAACCGGCGGCCATGGCGCCCGCCGCGACCAGCACATATAAGGAATCCATATCCGCCGCACGCCCGCATAAGAAGCCGGAACCGGTCCCGGCGCACGACATTCTAGACCGCGCGGATCTCTCGCCCCTGCGCTGCGCGCGTCTCCGCGGGTTACGAAGGACGCAGCGCCAGCGGCCGCTTCAGGCGCGTGGCCGCGGCCGACGCCGCCACGCTGGCGCCGATCAGCGCCAGGCCCAGCGCCAGGTCGGCGGAGATGTGCTCCTGAAACACCAGCGACGACACGATCAGCCCGATCACGGGCACGCACAGCATGGCGATCGAGGTCGCCACCGGCGGCATCTTCTGCGTCATGCCCAGCACCACGATGAAGGTCAGCGCCGTGGCCAGCGGGCCGGTGTACAGGATTACCGGCCATGCCTCGGGCTCGGCCAGGAAGACAGGCGCGCCATCGCGCATCCACGCCAGCGCGGCCAGCGGCAGCGCCGCGATGGCCGTCTGCCACGGAATCATGTCCGCGCCCAGGCGGATATGCCGGTTGCCGCGCAACTGAATGATGTTGCAGGCCCAGGCGAAGGACGCGCCCAGCAGCATCGCCAGGCCTATGACGGTGTGCGCCTGCCAGGGACTGAACGCGGGCGCGACGATGACGACGATGCCGGCATAGCTCAACGCCGTCGCCAGCCATTGCGCCAGCGACAGGCGTTCTTTAAGGATCAGCGAGGACAGCGGAATGACCCAGATGGAAGTGGCGTAGGCGATCACGGACGCGCGCCCCGGCGCCACGTACTGCAAGGCCCACAGCGCCAGCGCGGTGAACGCGCCCATCTGCAGCAGCGCGACCCCCGCCACCAGCGGCATTTCCTGCCGCGTGGGCAGGCGCAGGCGGCCCAGCATGCCCAGCACCAGCGCGCTGATCAGCGCGGCCGAGCCGAAGCGGCTGGCGGCCAGCCAGAGCGGGCTCATATGCGCCAGCCCCAGCTTCATGACCGGCCAATTGCCGCCCCAGATGGCTACCGCGCCGACCAGCGGCAAAAACCTGCCCAACGTGCTCTGCTGACTCATTACTGCCCAATCTACCGCTTGAATATTCCGTGCTTTGGCCTGATTGCCAAATGAAGGAATAGTTTATAGGGTAAACCCCAGCATATTTGACTGCATTGAAGCGCATTACCCGTCATACTCGGCACGGATGAATTGCCGAATGACCGTAACTGGGTGACTTATGCCGGAAATCAACCTGGATGCCACCGACATCCGCATCCTCAATGAACTGCAGCGCGATGCGCGGCTGACCAATGTCGAGCTTGCCGCGCGCGTGAACCTGTCCGCCTCGCCCTGTCTGGCGCGCGTGCGCCGACTCGAAACCGAAGGCCTGATCGACCGCCGCGTCACGCTGCTCAACGCCCGCAAGCTGGGCCTGAAGGTCAACGTGTTCATCCAGATCTCGCTGGACAAACAGCGCAAGGCGGCGCTGGACGTGTTCGAACGCGAGATCGCGGTCCTGCCGGAAATCATGGAGTGCTACCTGATGTCGGGCGACGCCGACTACCTGATCCGCGCCCTGGTGCCGGACGTCGACGCGCTGGAGCGGTTGATCGTCGAGCACATCACCCGCATCCCGGGCGTGGCCAGCATCCGTTCCAGCTTCGCGTTGAAACAGGTGCTGTACACCACCGCCGTCCCGCTCGCGTGAAGCCCGCGGCGCCGACTTGCGGGATCGCGTGAGCCCCTCCACAATGAAAGCGCCGAGCGCCCGCGCCGGCATCCCTCCCATCGCCTAGCAAGGAGAACACCATGCCTGAAACCGACTGGTTCCCCGGCGGCACGCTACCCGATCGTCAGGGCTACTTCGAAGTGGAATTCGAAACGGGTGAAACCGAAATCACACGCTACGGCATGCTCGGCTGGGAGCCCGAGCAGGACCGCGGCCCCATCAAGCGCTGGCGCGGCCTCGACCCGGCCATCGAAGCCGCCGAAATGCAACGCGAGAGCGCGGTGCGCAACAACGGCGACGCCCTCATGGGCTGAGGCGCCGGCTGAGGCGCCAAACAAAAACGCCGCGGAGGATATCCGCGGCGTTTTGCTTGGCAGGCAGTTCAAAGATCCAGCTTGGAGATCTTGGTGCCGGCCAAGGACACGCCCGCCATCAGGCCACCGTTGTTCATCACGAAACCGACGATGGGCTGCTGCGCCGTGTTCGTGTCAATGCGGCCATTGGCGCCGACATTGACGACCGCGACCGTGGCGTCCGCGCCCACCGTCCAGCCGCTGCTGTTGCGGAACTTGGTCAGCGCCTCGTCCGTCATGAACAGCAGCACCATGGCCTTGGACTGCGCGCCGGCCTGGAAGCCGACGGAACCCGCCGTGGTGCTGTAGTAGCCGGCAGTGGAGCTGCCCACGCGCAGCACGCCCTTGCCATGCTCGGCGCCGATGATGAAGCTGCCGCTCAACACATCAGGAAAGATCAGCACGCCCCGGGCGCGCGCGACCAGTTCCTTGGACTGCGGCGACGCTTGATAGAGCTTGCCCAAGGTGGCATCGGCCGCGCTGTTCAACGACTGGCGCTGTTCAGTGGCGGTTGCCGAGGATTTGGGACTGGTGGTGGTGCAGCCGGTAAACATCAGGCCGGCCACGCCGATCGCCGCGGCGGCCAAGCCTGCGCGACGCAAGACAGGAAAAGTATCAAACATGGAACTCTCCTTTTTTGTTGTCACCCTTTACCAATGTACCGGGCAAATCCGCCAGCGCAAAGCACACGATTGTGTGAAAAGAAACAAAAAAAACTGCCTGCTGTCGGGGTTGCGGTTTGCCGCTACAGGATGCCGTAACGCGGTTCGCCCGTGGATCCGTCGACCGACACGATGCCGGACAGCACCAGTTCGGCATGGCGCCGCGCGATACCGGGATCGTCGAATGTCACGAAACGCGGCAGCGACCAGCGCCGCTCGAGTTCGCCCTCCGCCCTGCGGCATACCGCAATCTCGATAGCCAACATGCCAGTATCCAACCGGATGACCTGACATTCCACCTCGAATCCATCGATATGACGCTGTGGCCATGCGCCCATTTCTTGCTCCTGAAACTGCTTTACCCGGCCGCAATATGCCAAAAAAATTTTGGCTTGAAAAGCAATGTTTTCAAGGAGTTATGGCGCACTAGCGCAGCTAGTGCGAACGCATCTTGCAGCCCACTGAAATGGCCGCGAATCAGCCCGTTTCCTGCTCTTTTGCGCCGCGGCTGCGCAACGTCGCGCAGTCGCTTTCAGCCGCCCGGCGGACGGATCCATTGCGCGTCCCACAAGCCTTCGCCGCGCTCGAGCGCCGCGCCCAATGCCTGCTTGCTGCGCTGCGCCACCGCCGCGAGCAAGGCATTGCAAACGGAAAAGGCCGCGGTGTAGGAATCGAAAGGCGATGCGCTGGAACTGCGCGCGATCAGCACGTGATGGGCCGACGCCGCGGCGGGCGCCGATGCCGAATCGGTGATCAGGATCACCTTGCCGCCCCGTTGCCGGAAGTACTGCACCGCCTTGGCCGCGGCAACCGAGTAGCGCCTGAAGGTAAACGCCAGCAGCACGTCTGCCTCGTCGATCCACAGCAGCTGGTCTTCCAGGAACAGCGGGCCGGCGGCGACCATGGGCTTGACCGAAGGCAGGCACAGGTTCAGATAAAGCGCCACGTGGCTGGCCAGGGGCGCGGCCTGGCGCAGGCCCAGCACATGCACCCGCCCCTTGCGTTGCGTCAGCAGCCGCACGGCGGCCTCGAAGGCCGCCACGTCGATCGACGCGTAGGTCTCCTTCAGGTTGTGCTGGTCGTGCAGCAAGGCGTTATGCAAGCAGGCTCGCGGCGAGGGCTTGTCGGCGCCGACCACGTCCGCGCGCTCGCCGGGCGAGGCCAGGCGCGCCGTCACTTCCGCGCGCGCCTCCATCTGCGCCTGCGCATAGCTGTCGTAGCCGAGCTTGGCCAGCAGGCGCACCACGGTGGACGCGCTGGTGCCGACCTGCCTGGCCAGCGCCGTCGCCGATTCCAGCAGGCTTTGCGGATAGCGCGCCTGCATCTCCTCGACCAGCACTTGTTCGCTCTTGCTGAGCTTGCGGCCATAGCCGGCAATACGTTGGTGCAGGTTCATCCTTGCATGGCCCTAGGTGATAACCCCAAATTTCACAACACTCATTGCATCTTATATTGCTGCCTGCAATATTCATTGCAAATTAGACCAAACCCGCAGTCACCACAAGAGAATTCCATGAAGCATCACCCCCAGGGGCCGTCCTTGGCCCGCCGCAGCCTGGTCCTGGCCGGCCTGGGCGCCGCCTTGCTGCCATTGGCCGCGCGCGCCGACGCCTATCCTTCGCGCCCCGTCACGCTGGTCGTCCCCTTTCCTGCGGGCGGCTCCGTCGACCTGATCGGCCGGCTGTACGCGGACGCCCTGGGCAAGGCGCTGGGTACCAGCATCATCATCGAGAACCGCGACGGCGCGGGCGGCGCCATCGGCAGCAAGCGCGTCGCGCGCGCAGCGCCGGACGGCTACACGCTGGTCGCGTCCTCGCAAAGCTCGCACCTGGCCAACCCGCTGATGCGCAATGACCTGGGGTACGACCCGATCAAGGACTTCGTCTCGATTTCGCAGCTGTCGCGCACGCCCAATGTGCTGGTGACCAACGCCGCCGTGCCCGCGCGCAACCTGGCCGAATTCGTCGCGCTGTTGAAGGCGCGTCCCGATCAACTGCACTATGCCACCGCGGGCATCGGCAGCATGGGCCAGCTCAACGCCGAGCTGCTCAAGAACACCTTGCAGCTACAGGCCGTGCACGTGCCCTATCGTGGCGGCGCGCCGCTGATCAACGCCCTGCTCTCCGATCAGGCGCAGTTCGCGCTGGACAACCTCGCGCCCTTCCTGCCGCACATCCAGGTCGGCAAGATGCGCGCGCTGGCGGTGGCCGCCCCCAAGCGCCTGGACTCCCTGCCGGATGTGCCGACCTTCGAGGAACTGGGTTACCCCGTGCTCAACTCCATGTCGTGGATCGGCCTGGCCGCGCCCGCCGGCACGCCGCCCGCCATCGTGCAGAAGCTGCTGGCCGCCGTGCGCACCGCCGCCACCGAGGACGGCATGCCGCAATCCCTGGAAAAGGCCGGCGCGCTGCCGCCCGAGAACCAGACGCCGCAGCAGTTCACCGCCATGATGTCCGAGCGCCTGGCGTTGTACAAAGACCTGATCGACCGCGCCGGCATCCGTCCTGAATAGGCCACACTCCATGAAAAATCCCGCATTCGAACCCGACACCGCTCCGCTCGAAGTCCTGCCGCGCAATCTCTCGGCCTACCGCGAGGGCAATGTCGGCATCCCGTACGTGCACCGTTTCGAGTCGGGCCGTCCCGGCCCGCACGTGCTGATCAACGCCATCACGCACGGCAACGAAATCTGCGGCATGGTGGCTGCGACCCATCTGCTGGACAGCGGCGTGCGCCCCAGGATCGGCACGCTCACGGTCAGCTTCGCGCACGTCGAAGCCTATGAAGCCTTCGATATCGAGAACCCCTACGAGAACCGCCAGCTGGTCCACAACCTGAACCGCATCTGGTCGGCCGCCATGCTGGACGGCCCGGAAGACAGCCCCGAACTGCGCCGCGCCCGCGAGCTGCGTCCGGTGCTCGACGCCGCCGACTTCGTGCTGGACATCCATTCCACCCGCGCGCCGGTGCAACCCTTCTGGGTCTACACGGAAATGGACCGCAACACGGCGCTGGCCAGCGCCGTCGGCATCCCGCAGGTGCATCTGGTGATGCCGCCCGACCTCTTTCCGGGCACCGGCGTCATGGGCTACGGCCGCCATGGTGATCCGCACTCCGACAGCAATGGCTCGCTGGTGGTCGAATGCGGCCAGCATTTCGCGCAATCCGCCGCCGACCTGGCCACGGACGTCACGCTGCGCTTCCTGGCGCACACGGGCCTGATCGACATGCCCGCCGGCACGCCGCCTCCGCCCGCGCCGCAGCGCTACCGCCTGCTCGAAGTGCACATGGTGAAGTCCGAGGACTTCACCTTCACCCGTCCGGTCATCGGCTTCGAAACCTACGCCAAGGGTGAACTCATCGCCATGAACGGCACCGAGGAAATCCGTTCGCCCTGCGACGACTGCACCATCTTCATGCCCACCCGCATGCCCATCGTGGGCCGCGAAGCGGTGTACCTGACCGTGGCGATCTGAGCGCCGCCCGCCGGCGCCTGATACGGGTCGTCAAAGATCCGGAATCAGGCGTTTGCCCAGGCTGATGACCTCGTCCTGTTGAAAGCCCAGGGCCGCGTAGAAGTCCTTCACGGCAACATTGCCCGAGCGTATCAGCAGATTGATCTTGGGGCAGCCCATGGCCAGCAGCTTGCGCTCGACCGCCTGCATCAGCGCGGTCGCATGGCCGCGGCGCTGATGCGCGGGCGATACCGCCAGGTAGTTGATCCAGGCGCGGTGGCCGTCATAGCCGCCCATCAGCGTCGCGACGATCGCGCCGTCCGCCTCCCCCACCAGGAACAGATCCGCTTGCACCGCGAGCTTGCGCGCAATGTCCTTGCGCGGATCGTTCCATGGGCGGGTCAGGCCGCAGTCATGCCACAGCTGGATGATCGCGGCTTCGTCGGTCGAATGGTAGGGCCGGATGGCGAGGTCTTGCGCACTCATGCTTCGTTCCTTCAAGGATGGCAACGAAAGCCTTGCGATACGCCTCGACAGCGGGACCAGTCAGAAACAAAAAAGCCACGAGGGGTATCGTGGCTTTCAGGGATAGGCGCCGAGGGTTCGGCGCCTGGACGTGACTGGCCACTCAACGTAGACGTCGAGTGATTCGTCGGCAGGCGGCGCCGGAGATCGGCGCGAAATGCGGTGCGTTCATGCGGGCAAGCATACACGAGGCCCCGCGGAGCCGCCAAGTTCAAGACACATCAGGCGCCGCCAGCGTGCCTTCCATGACCACCACGGCCTCGCCCGCCACACCCGCCCACACGCCGTCGGCGCGCGGTTCGGCGTGGGCCAGCAGCACGCTGGCGCGCCCCATGTCCACGCCCTGCTCCACCCGCAGGCGCAGCGCGCCATCCCCGCGCAAGGCCGCGCGCAAGGCCGTCATGGCCGCCGTCGCGCTGCCGGTCGCGGGGTCTTCCGTCATGCGTCCGGTAAACATGCGGGCCTGGACATCCGCCTGTCCGCCCGCCCCGCCCGAGCGGGTGTCGGTGGTATAGGCATAGATGGACTTCGCGCCGTCCAGCGGCAGCAGGGCCGCGTAGCCCGCCGGGTCGGGCACGGCCCGGCGCAAGGCGTCGCGGCTGGCCAACTGCACCACCAGGAAGATCAGGCCGACCGACGCCACCTGCGGCGCATGCGCGGAGGTATCGATGTCCGCGGGATCCAGGCTCAAGGCCCGCGCCACCGCGCCGACTGGCGCCTCGCTGGCGCGCGACAAGGGTTGCGGCGCGAGCAGTTCCGCAGCGTCCACTCCCCTAGCGCCCGTCCGCAGCGCAATGCGCACCAGTCCCGCTTCCTCTTCGAACACGAAGGCATCCGGCACGGTCACGCCCGAAGCCGCCATTTCCCGCGCCAGCACCACGGCCGTGCCCACATTCGGATGTCCCGCGAACGGCACCTCGCGGTCGGGCGTGAAGATGCGCACCCAGGCCGTATGGGCAGGATTGCGCGGCGGCAGCACAAAGCTGGTTTCGGAATAGTTGAATTCGCGCGCGATGCGCTGCATCTGCGCCGCGCTCAGCCCTTGGGCGTCGAATACGACTGCCAGCGGATTGCCGCCGTACGCTTGGCTGGTGAACACATCGGCGGTGACATAACGGTAGCGCATGGGACGTCCTCTCAGGCCGCGCGGACTGCGTGGCGACCTGGGAAGTGTGCGCGGCCGGCGCCCTGCCCGCCAGACACAGAGACGGCGAATCGAGACCGTAACAGCGGGTGGATTTGGCATAGACTATGCCCCACAAGCCCGGCGGCTATTGCCGCTTTCCAGCCGCCGGCACATGACGATTTGCGCACGCCCGGAACCCGCCATATGTCCACGGTACGCACCTACTTCGAGAACCGCCTGCCTGCCGGCGAACTTGCCCGACTGATGCTGGCGCAGGAGCCGTTCTTTCTTGAGAACATCGTCGACATCGATCAAACCGCGGCGGCGATGCAGTCGTTCTGCCATGAACACAGGCTGACCGCGCAGGTGCTCAAGCACCCCTACAACCGCGGCATCACGGGTTGGGATCTGGCCAGCTTTCTTCCCGCCTGGATCGGCGCTCTGGCGCTTGGCCTGTTTGCCGCCACCACCCTGGGCAGGCGACGAACGGACGTCACCATCAAACTGCGCAGCAACAGCCTGCTCGAAGTGTGTTTTTCCCGGCCTGCCCCACGTCCAGACGCCGCCCTGCCTTGATCTTCGCCGCGCGCCGCCCTCCTGTCTTGCATCAACCTAGCCGCCACGCAGGCCCAGTACAATGTCCCATATATGGGGATGAAAAAAATGAAAGACAGTGCAAGGCCCGCGGGGGCTCTTACCGTCGAAGCGGCGGTACGTCTGGCGGAGAACTGGGCGCACGCACATCACGCGGATGCCGAACGAAGCCGGAAATTCGCGGCCCAGTGGCATCGGGACACCAGCCCCGACGACAGGCAAGGCGATGTACTGCTTAGGGATCTCGCCTTCTTCTTCCAAGCCGCTTCCAGCGACGCCGCTTACTGGCGCTCGGTCGGAGACTTCACCGAGGAAGCCACCGGCCCCTGGGGAGTCCAGGCGCTGAAAGCCTTGGCCGGCTTGAACCTCATCGGCCTGGCGGCGGCCTTCATCCTGTTTGCGGCGCGCGACAGCTCGGCTTTCACTGCAGGGGCGATCAGCGCCTGCGCCTTGTTCCTGGGCGGGCTGCTGCTGGCCTATCCGGCGCTGCGGCTCACCCGCATTTCCCGCTCCACGGCGAATGCCGCCTCGGCTTTGCAGAGCCGCGAGGCGGGCGCGGCATCGACCTGGGAACAGCTGCGCTCAGCCAATGACGGCAACCCCAATGTCGGCCGCAAGGAACGCAAGATCGCCTTGCGCCTGGCCGCCGCCATGGCCGCCACCGCCACGGCGGGCTGTGCGCTGCTGATTGCCACGGTGTGGTTCTAGCGGGCAACCAAGCCGGCGGCCGCTAGCGGTGTCGGGCCGGCTTCTCGCTCGCCGCCTGTGCCTGTGCATCGAAGGATTCCCTGGCCGCGTCGATATCGGCAATGTGCTGGCTGGCCCAGCATCCCAGCGCGATGACGGGCTCGGTGAGCGAGCGTCCCAGCGGTGTCAGCTCATACTCCACATGCGGCGGCATCACTGAAAAAACCGTGCGCTTGATGAGTCCGTCGCGCTCCAGCCCGCGCAGGCAAAGCGTCAGCATCCGTTGCGAAATGCCGTTGATGGTGCGTTTGATTTCGGTGAAACGACGCGGGCCATCGGACAGAATCATGATGATGAGGACGCTCCATTTTTCACCGATGCGCGCCAGCACTTGACTGATTTTTTGGCAGTCCTGCTCGTGCAAAGCGTGGAGCTTTTCAGTCACATTCATAATACCGAGTTCTCCTGATGTGCCGTATTGTGCACGATCGAGACCGTAGTTACATTGCTAGCCTCAGTCACAATTTTATACCTAGGCTACCCGCAATGAAGCTCCCCCACAGCAGCGCCGAGATACCGCCAGCGCAGCCCCAAGCCCGAATCTCCAAGTACGTTTCCCGAGGACTGCGCATCCTCGCCGCGGTCGTATTCCTTGCAGCAGGCGCAGCCAAACTGGCGGGCGTTCCCGCCATGGTCCAGCCCTTCGATCAGCTCGGCATCGGACAATGGTTCCGCATCCTCACTGGCATCGTCGAATTGATCGGCGGGGTAGCCGTCCTCATCCCCGCGACAGCCTTCCTCGGCGGACTACTGCTGAGCGCCACCATGATCGGCGCCCTGCTGGCCCATTCGTTCGTCATCGAGGGCAGTCCGGTTCCGGCCCTGGTGCTCCTGCTCATCACGGCTGCGATCACCTGGCAGCATCGTCCCAACGGGCTGGCCGCCGCCGCGCGTGCGGCCCGTGCCTGACACGGCGGACGCGACGCCATGAACGCCCTATCCGTAAGCAGCCCGGCAGCGGCTACGCGGCCCATCGCGTACCGCACGTCCGGCCACAAGCACGGGCCCATCACCCGCCTCACGAGCCCTGCCGATCTGGGACAGTCCCTGAAGCCCTTCGTGCTGTTGGATCTCATCGATGTCAGCCCGGCAACGATGCAAGCCATCGCCGGCATGCCCTTGCACCCCCATTCGGGCATCGCCACGGTCACCCTCATCACCGAAGGCCATGTCCGCTACGAGGATCCGGGCAAGGCATCCGGGACGCTCGGCTATGGCGGGGTCGAATGGATGCGGGCCGGCGGCGGCGTCTGGCACGGCAAGGAACTGTCGCCCGGCAAAGCGCCGCGGATCCAGGCGTTCCAGCTCTGGCTCGCCCTGCGCCCCGACCAGGAAAACAGCGCGCCAGTCAGCCGCTACATCGAGGCCCACGACATTCCTCGGACCGGTCCGGCGCACGTCATCCTGGGACGCCATGGCGACGCTCAAAGCCCCGTGCCCGCGCCGGAAGGCATCAACTACTTGCTCGTCACCCTGAAGCCGGGCGAATCCTGGACCTACCAGCCGCCGACAGGCCATTCTGTCGGATGGCTGGCCATCGCGCGAGGATCACTGGACGCGGGCACCCCTCTGGCCACTGGAGAAATGGCGGTTTTCGAACACGGCGAAACGCCCATCACGCTCACCTCGTCAGGCAAGGAGAACTCAGTTTTTATCCTGGGTTCGGCTGAGCCTCATCCGTACCCGCTGCACTTGGGCCATCACTCGATACATACGTCGGCGCAAGCGCTCGCGGCAGGCCAACGCCGCATCCTGGAATTGGAAAAAAAGCTGCGAGCAGCGGGTGACCGGCGCACTGAATCGGGGAGCATTCCCGTGTTCCGGTAAGGTCGCCGCGGATCCGTCTGCGCTTTTTCAAATTGATGGTTGCGGCAGTTCAGCTACGCCACGGGCGTCACCGCCCGCCCCGTCGTAAAAAAAGACACCAGGTTCCGTATCGCCAGCTCCGCCATCTGGCGGCGCGTCTCGTGCGTGGCGCTGCCGATATGGGGTGCCAGGATCACGTTCGACATGTGCCGCAGCGGGCTCTCGCCCAGCGGCTCGCTTTCGAACACATCGAGCGCGACGCCCTGGATGATGCCATTGGCCAGCGCGTGGCACAGGTCGGCCTCGTTGACCACCGAGCCGCGGGCGACGTTGACGACCAGGCCCAGCGGACCCAGCGCCCGCAGCACGGCGGCATCGACGATATGGCGCGTTGCCGCGCCTCCGGGGCACGACAGGATCAGCACGTCCACATGGCGGGCCATGGCCTGCAGGGAATCAAAGTGCCGCCAGGGAACCTCCTGGCGCGCGCGGCCGAAGTAGCTGAGGTCCACTTCAAACGGCACGAGCCGCTGGGCGATCTCCTTGCCTATGCGCCCCAGGCCGACGATGCCGACCTTCTTGCCCGCCAGACTCCCACCCAGCGGAAAAGGCGCATCCTCCCATGCCCCGGTGCGCACGAAGCCGTCGGCCGCGGGCAGCTTGCGCAACAAAGCCAGCAACAGCCCCACCGCCAATTCGGCCACGGCCTTGTTCAGCACGTCCGGCGTGTTGGTCACGACGATGTTCTTCCGGCGCGCGTGGTCCAGCGCGATCCCGTCGTAGCCGACGCCGTTGGTGGCGATGATGCGCAGGCCCGGCAGCCGGTCCATCAGCTCGGCGGGAATCCGGTAGTTCGAACGCGTGACAATGCCGCCGATCGCGGCGGCCTGCGCGGGGTCGCTCTGAAGCGCCTCTTCCTCGATCAAGGTGAACATCGAACGGAACTGCGCTTCCACCGAATCGGGAAAAACCCCTACCTTGAGCAAAGGAGGAAACCTGCCGTCCCCATTCCCAGGGCTTGCTTCTGCTGCCTGGCGCGCTGCAGCCAGTTCATGCTCCATCATGGATTTCAACCTCGACGCTATTAACATATGGAAAATTGGCGCGATAAGCCTGTAACCCTCGCAGCCGGGTTCGTAGCGGTTCCTGCGATCTTCAACCTGAAGTTTCTCCTTTCAGGGCAATAGCCCATCGCATCATGGACATCAAGTGCATGCAGAGCTTCGTCGCGGTCGTCGAAGCCGGTTCTTTCGCTGAAGCGGCGCGCAAGCTCGATCTGACCTCGGCCGCCATCGCCGCGCGCATCAAGGCGCTGGAGATGGACCTGGGCGTGGCGCTGGTCAAGCGCTCGGGGCGATCGGTCAGGCCGACCGAGAGCGGCATGCGCATACTCGAAGGCACCAAGGCGGCCATCCGCAACCTCCGCGATCTGCGCGCCATGGCCATCGACGGCGACCAGCCCGGCGAATTCCGCATCGGCTGTTTCGTGTCCGCGCTCACCAACGTGCTGCCTCCCATACTCAAGTCCCTCTACCGCCGCCATCCGGACGCCTCGGTGTTCGTCACCCCGGGCGGCTCCATCGACCTGTGCGGCAAGGTGGTCAACGGCGAACTCGACGCCGCCATCGTGGTGGAGCCGCAGTTCGCCGTGCCCAAGAGCTGTCTCTGGCAGCCGTTCATGGAAGAGCCGCTGGTCGTGGTGGCCCCGTCGCATCTTGCGGACCAGGACGCCCACACCCTGCTGTCGACCCAACCCTTCATACGCTACGACCGCAACATATACGGCGGCCAGTTGGCCGACCGCTATCTGCGCGACCACCAGATCTGGCCCAAGCAGCGCCTGGAGATCGACGGCCTGCTAGCCATCGTCGCCCTGGTGCACGAAGGCCTGGGTGTCGCGCTGATTCCGGACTGGTCGTCCATGTGGAAGTCGCTCGACGTGGCGCGCATCCCATTGCCCAACCGCGCGCCCGTGCGCCGCAACGGCTTGATCTGGAACACCCGCGGCCATCATGCCAAGATGGCCGCGTCGATTTCCCAGGACGCCCGGGCCATCTTCGGCGGTTTGGAAGGACGTGGGGCAAAGCCCTAGCCCTGCTTCGATTTGCCCGGCACGCCGCGCAGGAAATCGAAATCCACGCCCTTGTCGGCCTGCGTCACGGTGTCCAGAAAGAGCTTCTTGTAGCCGCGTTCGGCGGTGGGCGGCGTGACGGGCTGCTCGCGGCGTCGGCGTTCAAGCTCTTCGTCCGATACCAGCAGGGATATCTCGCGCCGGCTCACGCTCAGGCGTATGCGGTCGCCGTTCCTGACATAGGCCAGCGGCCCGCCTATGGCCGCTTCCGGCGTGACGTGCAGCACGATGGTGCCGAAAGCGGTGCCGCTCATGCGGCCGTCCGAGATCCTGATGATGTCCTTCACCCCTTGCGACGCCAGCTTCTTGGGGATCGGGATATAGCCCGCCTCCGGCATGCCGGGCGCGCCCTTGGGTCCGATGTTCTTCAGCACCAGTATGTCCTGCGGCGTGACATCCAGGTCCACGGCATCGATGCGGCCCGCCAGGTCCTCGGCATTCTCGAACACCACGGCCCGGCCTTCGTGCTCCATCAGGCCGGCATCGGCGGACGACTGCTTGATGATGGCGCCTTCGGGGGCCAGGTTGCCGGACAGCACGGCGATGCCGCCCTGCGGGTAGATCGGGTTCTGGCGGGTCTTGACCACGCTTTGCGCGAAGCCCGGCCCCGCGCGTTCGATCTCCTCGCCCAGCGTCCTGCCGGTCACGGTCAGCGCGTCAAGCTTCAACAACGGCTTGAGTTCGCGCAACAGCGTGGCCATGCCGCCGGCCTTGTGGAAGTCTTCCATGTAATGCTGGCCCGACGGTTTCAGGTCCACCAGCACGGGCGTCTCGCGCCCCATGCGGTCCAGCGCCTGCAGATCCAGGTCCAGGCCCAGCCGGCCGGCGATGGCGGTCAGGTGGATGATGCCGTTGGTGGATCCGCCGATGGCCAGCAGCACGCGCATGGCGTTCTCGAAGGCATCCGCGGTCAGGATCTTCGAGACGGACAGGCGCTGCCTGGCGATCTCGACGGCCTGCGCGCCCGTGAGTTCGGCGATGCGCATGCGGTCCGCCGTGACCGCCGGCGGCGTGGCGCCGCCGGGCACCGTCATGCCCAGCGCTTCGGCGATACAGGCCATGGTGCTTGCCGTGCCCATGACCGAGCAAGTGCCCACGCTGGCCACGAGCTGGTTGTTGACGTCGGCGATCTCCTGGTCGTCGATCTCGTCGGCGCGGTACTTGCCCCAGTACCTGCGGCAATCCGTGCATGCGCCCACCCGCTCGGACCGGTGCGAACCCGTCAGCATCGACCCCGTCACCAGCTGGATCGCCGGAATGTCCGCGGATGCGGCGCCCATGAGCTGGGCGGGCACGGTCTTGTCGCATCCGCCTATCAGCACCACCGCATCCATGGGCTGCGCGCGTATCAGCTCCTCGGTGTCCATGGACATGAGGTTGCGCAGGTACATGCTGGTGGGATAGGAGAAGCTCTCGTGGATGGAGATGGTCGGGAAGTCCATCGGCAGCCCGCCCGCGAACATGATGCCGCGCTTGACGGCTTCCAGCAGCTGCGGCGCGTTGCCGTGACAGGGGTTGTAGGCGCTACCCGTGTTGGCGATGCCGATCACCGGCCGGTCCAGCGCGCCATCCGTGTAGCCCGCGCCCTTGATGAAGGCCTTGCGCAGGAACAGCGAGAAGCCGCTGTCGCCGTAGCTGGTGAGGCCCTTGCGCAGGCCGCTGGCCTCGTCCTGCGATGCTCCGGTGTTTTTCTTGCTCATCTTGTTCAAGCTGCTTCCAGTTAATTTGCGGTGATGCCGCCGTCGCGGATGACCTTGGCCCACTGTTCGATTTCGGCGTTCAGCCGCGCCTTGGAGGCCTCGACGTCGAGCGCGTCGGCATAAACGCCTTGCTGCAGCAGCTGGGCCTTGGCGTCGTCCTTGGCCAGCGCCGTGGTCAGCGCCTTGTTGATCTTGGCGACAATGGGAGCCGGCGTGCCGGCCGGCGCCATCACGCCAAAGAGTGAACTGACGTTGAAGCCGCTGAAGCCCTGCTCCTCGGCGGTCGGTATGTCCGGCAGCATCGAGACGCGTTGGGGCGTCAGGACGGCCAAGGGACGCAGCTGGCCGGACTTGATGAAGGAGATCGCGGCCGGAACCGTCTCCGTCATCGTCTCCACCTGGCCGCCGACCAGGTCGGTCATGGCCGGGCCGCTGCCGCGATAGGCCACGTGCACGATGTTGACGCCCGCGATCTGCTTGAAGAGTTCCATCGCCATGCGCTGGGGAGCGCCGGCGCCCGATGAGGCGAAGTTGAGTTTTCCGGGATTCGCCTTCGCGTAGCTCACGAGATCGGCCAGCGATTTGATCGGTAGCTTGGGATTGACCACCGCCACCAGCGGCACGAAGCCGACGACGCCAGCGGGCGCGAAGTCCTTGCGCAAGTCGTACGGGATGGTGTCCTTTTCCAGGGTCGCCATGACCGAGTGCGAGGTCAGCGCCCCCATCAGCAAGGTATAGCCGTCGGGCTGTGCGCGCGCCACTTCGGCCGCGCCGATATTGCCGCCTGCTCCGCCCCGGTTCTCGATCACGACCTGGCCGCCGATCTGCTCGCTCAGACGCTGGCCCACGATGCGCCCGATCACGTCGGTCGCGCCGCCGGGCGGATACGGGATGATCAGGCGGATGGGCTTGCTGGGATAGCTGTCGGCAGCCTGCGCGGATGCATGGCCAGGAACGGCGAAGGCGGCGGCCGCGACGAAGGCGGCCGTGACGATGTGAACGCGCTTGCGCGCGGCGTTTCTACAGAACATTTTTGTCTCCCGATGCGTTCTTATGGCTTGAAGGCTCTAGACGCATGTTCGCAAACTCCCGCCTGCGAAAAGAGAAAAAAATTTATGTTCTGTCAAAAAAATACCTGCGTGTCTTAGGACATCCGGATGAGGAAAATCCGGACCGCACTTCGGTTTTGTGAGGCCCGGTTCTTGAGCCGCCGGCGTCCGGACTGCGGGATTCCGATGCTCGCCCCGGTGGGGCTGCGCTTCGGATCCCTCCGCCCGGCCACCGGCTCACGGTATCTGCCCCTGAACGGGGTCCGAAACCAACGCATTAGGTGACTGCCAGCCGAGGACCCCGGAGCCATCCGAAGCGCAGCCCCGCCGGGGCGAGCATCGGAATGGCGCAGGGCAGCCTCGGCGGCTAAAGAACCCTGACATCCGCAAGCTCGAAGCCCTGCCCCGCCCCGCACTTCGGTTTTGTGAGGCACGGTCCTTGAGTCGCCAGCGTCCGGACTGCGGGATTCCGATGCTCGCCCCGGTGGGGCTGCGCTTCGGATCCCTCCGCCCGGCCACCGGCTCACGACATCTGCCCATGAACGGGGTCCAAAACCAGTGCATTAGGCGACTGCCAGCCGAGGACCCCGGAGCCATCCGAAGCGCAGCCCCATTGGGGCGAGCATCGGAATGGCGCAGGGCAGCCTCGGCGGCTAAAGAACCCTGACATCCGCAAGCTCGAAGCCCCTCTGTCCCGCACTTCAGTTTTGTGAGGCAGCGTTCTTGAGCCGCCGGCGTCCGGACTGCGGGATTCCGATGCTCGCCCCATTGGGGCTGCGCTTCGGATCCCTCCGCCCGGCCACCGGCTCACGGCATCTGCCCATGAACGGCGGCTGAAACCAACGCATTAGGCGACTGCCAGCCGAGGCGGCCCGGAGCCATCCGAAGCCCAGCCCCATTGGGGCGAGCATCGGAATGGCGCAGGGCTGCCTCGGCGGCTCAAGAACCCTGACATCCGCAAGCTCGAAGCCCTGCCGCTCGTCCCCCCCGAAAGTTGGATTTACGTCCAACTTTCGGGGGGCAGTTCAGTCCCGCGGCAGTCTGCGTCAGGCCAACGCCTCCTCATCCTTCAGGATCTGCATGGCCTTGCCCAGGGCGACCTGGTAGCGCCGCTGCTCCTGGGCGACACGGTCCGGCGTCCATTGGTAGAAGCCCTTCAGGGACGGCGACTTGACGCCTATGTTGCCCTGCTCGACCAGCTCGCGCATGAGCGCGCTGGGCCTGTCGTCCGTGCGTAGGTGCGGATACATGGTCGCGGCCGCCGCGCAATGGATGTCGATGCCGGCCAGGTCCTTCTGCAGCAGCGGGCCCGCCGCGATGTAGCGGAACCCGAACCCATAGCGCACGGCGGTATCCACGTCCTCGGCGGAGGCGAAGCCTTCCTCGACCAGCGCGATCGCCTCGCGCATCAGCGCATGCTGGATGCGGTTGGCCAGGAACCCCGGCACGTCGCGCTTGACCTGCACCGGCTTCTTGCCCGTATCGCGCATGATGCGGCTGACTTCCTGGGCCATGGCTTCATCGGTCGCCTCGCCGCGTATCACCTCCACGGCGGGCACCAGATGGGCGGGCATGAAGTAATGCAGGCCCACCATGCGCGCACGGGTCTGCAAGCCCTCGCCGATGGCGCTGATCGGAAAGCTGGACGAATTGCTGGTCAGGGGGATGGCGGCGGGCGCCAGCTGTTCCAGCCGGGCGAAGACCGCGCGCTTGGTCTCCAGCAATTCCGGCACGCACTCGACCACGATGCGCGTATCGCTCCAGTCGATTTCCTCCAGGGTGGCGCTGGTGACGATACGATCCGCGTCCGCCTGGCCGCCTATCATTTCGCTGGACGCATTCACGCGCCGCGTCGCCGCCTTGCGCGCGGCCGCATCGGGCTCCACCAGCCACACGCGCCAGCCCGCCGCATGAAAACCGGCGGCGACGTCGGCCCCCATGGTGCCCGCGCCCAGCACAATTGCCTGATCCATCTGTTCCGTCCTTTTGGTAGTTGGGATATGTCGTACTCAGAGCGCCTGCGCGGCCGGCGCCGGCAGGTACATGGGCTTGCCCGCCACGTCCAGATCGACGCGCAGGATGCTGGCCGAACTGGACTCAGTGATGTAGAGCGTGCGCCCGCCCGGCCCGCCAAAAGCCACGTTGGTGGTATGCAGTCCCTCCGGCGACTGGATGCGCAGGGCCGGCTGACCCAGCGGGTCCATGCACCACACCGTGCCCAGACCCACGTGGGCAATGCACAGCCCGCCCCGGGCGTCCAGCGCCAGGCCGTCCGGTCCGCCGCCGCCCGACATCTGGATGAAGGTGCCGACCTTGCCGACCTGGCCGTTGCGCAATAGCGGCACCTTCCAGATGGCGTTGGCCCGCGTCGCCGCGACATATAACGCATGCTCGTCCAGGTCCATCACCAGGCCGTTGGGGCTGGGTATGCAGTCGAGCAGGCAATCCAGCTTGCCGTCGGGCCGCAAGCGGAACAGGCGCCCGGTCGGGTCCTGCCAGCCGGTCATGCCCTGGTCGGTGAAATAGAGGTCCCCCGCCTGCGAAAAGAACAGGTCGTTCACGCCCTTGAAGCGCTCGATGTTGTAGCGCTCGAGCACCGGGCGCACCTCGCGGCGCTCCAGATCGAACTGCATGATGCCGTGCTTGTAGTCGGCGATGAAGATGCGGCCGTCGCGATGGAACTTCAGGCCGTTGGGCCAACCGTCGTACTGCGCAAGCGGCTCGAATTCGCCGCGCGCATCGACACGCAGGATGCGGCCGTTGATGACGTCCACGCAATACAGCAGGCCGTCCGGCCCGAAGGAAGGCCCTTCCAGCAGCGAGCGCGGCGGATTGCCCTGCGGCTGGCCCGCGACCCACTCGTTCAGGTCCTGGCCTTGCCACTTCAGCTCGTCGGGCAGCCGGGCGTGGACGCTGGCCTGAATCCTGGGGACGGGATCGTAGAACATGCGGGTCTCCTCTGTTTTTCTGAACGGGAATCTATGCGTCCCGTTTCGAGCGAAATTCTAAGGAGAGCCGAGTATTTAAGGAAATGAAATATATAGAACGAATCTTTCAAAAAAACCGATGGCTGATTTTTCAGGTTCCAAGGCCAGCGTGTCTCGCCTGTCCGGCCGCTTCCCCCAAGGCACCGCGCGGCCGCTGTCGGAGCAGGATACGATGATGCGTCCCTTGCTTATCGCCTGTCGCCCTATGTTCCGTATTGTCAGCCGTACCGTACTCGCACTCATCATCGCCAGTGCAGCATTGCTGCTGCTGCGGGGCAATGGCGGCCCGGAGCTGATCCACAGTGAAGACTCGCAGTTCGGCAAACTGCTGGTATTCGAGGAAAACGGCGAACGCTGCATGAACTTCAACTCCATGCACGACGTCGGCCGTCAGACCTGCATGAGTCTGGAGCACCCCGGGCAACTGGTGTTTTCGTACACGCGCATGATGATGACCGCGCTCTACATCAATCCCAAGCCGCGCAACATCCTGATCGTCGGGCTGGGCGGCGCCACGCTGCAGAAGACCTTGGCCGCGCTGCTGCCTGATACGGTCATCGATACCGTGGAGATCGATCCCGCGGTGGGCAATGTCGCGGCGCGCTACTTCGGCTACCAGCAAGGCCCCAGGCAGCGCCTCTTCCTGGAAGACGGCCGCGCCTACATCGAACGCGCCCATCGCGACGGCCTCCAATACGACATGGTGATGCTGGATGCGTTCGACGTCGACTACATCCCCGAACACCTGATGACGCTGGAGTTCCTGCAGCACGTGCGCGGCATTCTCGCGCCGGGCGGCGTGGCGGTGGCGAATACGTTCACCAACAGCCAGCTGTATGAGCGCGAGTCAGCGACCTATGCGACGGTGTTCGGGGAATTCTTCAATCTGCAAACGGGCAATCGCGTCATTGTGGCGGTCAATGGCGAACTGCCCGGCCGCGATGAACTCGCCCGCAATGCCGAGGCGCTGGATGCTGTCCTCGGGCCTTTGGGCGTCAATACCAAGGAAGCCCTGGACCTGTACTCGCGCCGACAAGCCGCCGCCAGCGAAGCGCCAGTCTTGCGCGATTGAGCGCGCCCGACGCGCGCTCACTTCACCGCAGAGTTGCCTCCATCTGCGTAAAGCGCGGACCCCGTCACGAAGCTTGCCATCGGACTCGCCAGGAACAGCGCCGCCGAGGCGATTTCATCGGTGCGCGCAATCCGCTTCATGGCGTGCAGGCTGGCTGCCCAATCCTTCTGCTCCTGGCTCCCGGCCATCTCGGTGTCCACCCCGCCAGGCAGGAGCGCATTGGCCCGGATGCCTTGCGCGCCATAGTCTGCCGTAATGCCTTTGACCAGGCCCATCAGCGCGGATTTCGACGTGCCATAAGCCGCCATCCCGGGCAAGCCCACGCTCGTCCCCACAAAGCTGGACACGAAGACCAGCGCCCCGCCGCCCCGCTCCAACATGGCCGGAATCTGTTGGCGCGCGCCCAGGAACGCCGCAGTGAGATTGACGCTCAGCGTGCGCTCCCACTCGTCCAGGGCGACTTCCGCCAGCGGCTTGACGGGTCCGATGGTGCCGGCATTGTTTACCGCGATATCCAAGCCGCCGAATTCGCGTTGCGCATCCTGCACCGCTTGCCTGTGCGTTTCCGGCCTGGCGGCATCGCCGGCCGAAACGCAAGCCCGCCCACCGGCGCTTCTGATCTCGCCCGCCACTTGCTCCAGAAGTTCACGGCGTCTCGCGGTCAGCACCAGCGCCGCGCCCTGGGCCGCTAGCAGCAACGCTATCGCGCGTCCGATACCCGATGACGCGCCTGTCACCAAAGCGACCTTTCCAGCAAGAGATAAAGACATCGGCGTCAGCTCCAAGCATGAACAATGCCTGCATCCTATAAAGGCCAGCGCGCCTTGTCGTCCCGTTTCTTGCTGTCTGCGCGCGGCATATCACGCCACTGATCCGCGCTGCGCCATCCGTCCAGGCAACTCCTGAGCCGCCTGCCTGGCATCATCGGCAGGCCGTATCAACAAACAGCCCAGCACACCGAGCACGCCCCCCGCAAGGCTGTAGAACACGGGCGCCAGCGATATTCCCGTGGCCTGGATCAGCCAGGTGACGATGAGCTGGGCGAATCCGCCAAAGATCATGACGGCGATGTTGTAGCAAACCGCCAACCCGGCCGAGCGCACGTTAGTCGGAAACTGTTCTCCGAGCGCCGTCGCGAACGGTCCGAGAAAGCCGCCCAGCAGTATGCTCAGCACGGTGAATGCGACGATCAGATTCGGCAAGGTCGGCGTCGACTGCACCCACGAGAACAGCGGATACATCAATATCGCGTAGGGCAGCAGAAACGACAGCATCACCGGCTTTCTTCCACGGCGATCCGAAATCGCGCCGGAAATTGGAATGATGACGATCAGCGCCAGCAGCCCGATGGCCTGCGCGGTGAAGGCGTCATGCAGCGCGAAGCCGAACTGCCGGGTCACGAAAGTCGGCAGATAGATGATGAATGTATAGACGGAGGCCGTGGCGCACGTGGTCAGGCACAGCGTGGCTGCGATGGACCGCGGATAACGGCCCAACATGGCTGCCAGGCTGACCGTCTCCCCCTTGCGCAGCGACGCCGCGGACTCTTCGGGCTCGTCCAGATAGCGCCGGATCCACCATCCCAGCGGCGCGATCAGCAGTCCCACGACAAACGGAATGCGCCACATGCCATCGAGCAACTGCTGCTCGGTGAAAATCGATGTCAGCAGAAACCCCGTGGCGGCGCCTCCCAGATTGGCGAGATTCTGGCCGAACATCTGCCACGCGCCATAGAGTCCCTTCTTGTTCCTGGGCGCGGCTTCCACCAGATAGGCGGTGGACGATGCGAACTCGCCGCCGGTCGCAATCCCCTGCATCAGGCGGGCCAGCACGATCAGGATGGGCGCGGCGACGCCTATGGTCGCATACGAAGGCGTAAAGACCATGATGAGCAAGGACACCGTCATCAATGCAATGATCAGTTGCAGCGCCGACTTCCTGCCTTTGCGGTCCGCGTACATGCCGATAGCAATGCCGCCTATCGGGCGCGTGACGAAACCGACTCCGAAGGTCGCCAGCGTCAGCAGCAGCGCGGTATGTTCGCCCGCTTCCGGAAAGAACACCTTGGCAATGATGAACGCCATCGCCGCGAACACGCCGAAGTCATACCATTCGAGCGCATTGCCAAATATCGCCGCCGTCAATTGCAGCCATCGCGGGGCGCTCTTCTTTTTTGCATTATTCATGTCTAGTCTCCTCCCAACTGCTACCTAGTTGTTGTTGTCCAGCGGCAGCGCTCTTTCGGCTATCCGGGAAAGCACCGCGCTTCCAATGGGAATGGCGGCGTCGTTGAAATCGAAGTGCGAGGTGTGCAGCCCATGTGCATGATCCGGATCGCCCGTGCCCAGGTGCAGATACGCCCCGGGCCGCTCGCGCAGCATATAGGCGAAATCCTCCCCGCCCAGGCTGGGCACCGGATGCCGGACGATATGCTGTTCGCCCACCACGTCCTGCGCCGCCAGCCTGGCCAAGCGGGTCTGCGGTTCCGTATTGACCGTGGCCGGCACGTTCGGCTCATAGTCCAGGGTCGCCGATCCGCCCAACCCTCTCGCGACGCTTTCCACGGTTTCCCGCAGGCGGGCCTGCAGGACATGCTGAACTTCCGGCCGCAACGATCTGGCGGTGCCCGTAAGCACCACCTCGTCCGGAATGACGTTGAAGCCGGCCAGATTGCCACCCGCCACGGCGCATAGGCTGAGCACGCCGGCGTCCAGCGGGTCCAGGTTGCGGCTCACGATGGAGTGCGCCGCAACGATGACATGGCCGGCGATCAGGACCGGATCTACCGTTCGTTGAGGCGCAATTCCCCCGTGGCCGCCCTTGCCCCGGATCCGGATCGTGATGCGGTCGGACGCCGCCATGACAGGCCCGACCGGAATGGATACCGTCCCCAGGGGCAACGCCGGCCAGTTGTGAAGCGCGTATATCTCTTCAATGGGAAACCGCTCGAACAGTCCATCCTTGACCATTTCCAACCCGCCGTTGTGCCCCTCCTCCCCGGGTTGGAAAACCAGATAGACCACGCCATTGAAATTCCGGGTGCGCTGCAGATAAGCGGCGGCGGCCAACAGCATGGCGACGTGGCCGTCGTGGCCGCAGGCGTGCATCTTTCCGTCATCGGCTGACGCGTACCCCAGCCCCGTGCATTCGCGGATGGGGAGCGCGTCCATGTCCGCTCTCAGGCCTATCGCCCGCCCGCTGCTCGTTTCCCGGCCTGGAATGAATCCGACCACGCCGGTGCGTCCGATGTGGGTATGGAATCCGATGGAGAGCCGGCGCAGTTCCTCGCAAACGACCTCCGCCGTCCGGTGTTCTTCAAAGCCTAATTCTGGATGCGCGTGCAGGTCGTGCCGGATTTGCCTGTACCTGGCGGCGTCCGCGGACAACTGATCAAGGATTTTCTGTGGCATGGGCTTGGATCTTCGTTATTGAAGTTTTTTTGTCTACACAGGTTCACTACCGCCCGAATGGTAGAGACACCCCAATCATGCCGTAAAATGCTATTTAACGATGCCCGTCATACTAATAAGGTATAGCCATGGATCTGCGGCAATTGCGCTACTTCGTTGCCGTCGCCGAACGCGGCAGCATCAGCCTCGCGGCTCAGGCTGTGCATATCGCCCAACCGGCACTGACCCGGCAGATCCAGGCATTGGAAGAAGAGCTGGGCACCGCTGTTTTTGAACGGACCACCCGCGGCGTCCATCTGACCGAAGCGGGCAAGCAGTTACTCCTGGACGCGAACCGCCTGCTGGGCGATGCGACCGCGGCAATGGAGCGCGCGCAGCGCGCGGGACGCGGCGAGATCGGGCACCTGACCATCGCCCTGCCCGTCATGCTGACGTTGCATTCCTTGCTCGCCGATGCGCTGCGGCTATTCCGCCGCGAGGCCCCGGGGGTCTCGTTGACGCTCAGTCATCTGCTTTCGGATGCGCAGATCGAACTTCTGCCCACGGGCAGGCTGGATGCGGGATTCACGCTATTCAGGCCGCTCGACGATCCCGCGTTCAAAGGCATCCCCATCTATTCCGAGAAGATGCTGGTCGCCTATCCCGCGGACTGGCACTGGGACAATGGCGGCCCGACGTCCTTGCGCGAACTTGCCGGCCGGGACTTCATCTGGCTGCCGCGCAATGCGGCGCCCGTCTGGCATGACCGACTGATTCACTGCTTTTTCAAGGCCGGATTCGTGCCCCGCTCATCGATACAGGGCGTGGATGTCGGATCGATGCTCACCCTGGTCGCCGCGGGTTTGGGCTGCACCGTTCTGCCCGACTCGGCCACGCGCGCCGCACCGCCCACCGTTGCCTTCAAGGAACTGCCCGATCTGGACGTGGTCCAGCATTGGGAGCTGGTCTGGCGGGCCGACAACCAGTCGGCTCCGCTCGAGCGGTTTATCGACATCGTCACGACCCATGTCGCGGACCCTAGCCGCCGTCTTGTGTGAAGCGCGGCACGCCGCGGCCCGCGCTACCTCGCGCAACTCCAGTACGGGCAACCCGAGCGCCCGATGATCGCCAAGGCCAGCTCGCCCGGGCGGCGGAGCATGCGCTTCATGGCGTTTGCCTGCGCCTGCAATGGCGCGGAATCCGTCCGGTACATTCCCCTCTCGTCGAGCAGGAAGTTCATCTTCAAACGCGTCTGGCGCGCGTTTTCGGGGTCGAGTTCAGCGCCCTCTTTTTGAAAGACTGCGCCATAGATCCGTGTTTGCATTCCGCAGTACTGGTCCGCGGCGGTCAATGCCTCTTGCATGGCGGCATCCGTGTAGAGTTTGCGCAACCCAGCGATCTGCGCATGGCAGCTTTGGTACTGCAGCGGCATGAACCTTGCCAACAGAGCCTGGTCCCTGTCGCCCGGTTTCGCACAGCTACGCAGATCCGGCGTTTGTGATCCGTCGCGCGCGGCGGCTGACAACGCACCGGCGATGCACTCATCCAATGACGGCGCTTTCCACAGCGCCTGGCCCGGGTCCAGCAATCCCATTTTTCCCAGCGTGCGCCCAAACTGCGCGGCGGCAAGCTGCTCCTGCATGCCGCGGTCATGATTGCTTAGAGTCACCGCAGCCAGCGCTGCGGCGCTGAGCGCGCCGGTGGCGACCAGGACCACTGTCGCCGTCCTAGGCCGCAAGCGCTCGGCATACAGCGCGATGCCCGCGAGCAGCGCGCCCGCGAGCAAGCCGCCCAGGTGCGCCGCATTGTCGACGTCAAACGCGAAGCCCGCGCCAAAGGTCAGCACCAGGCTGAACAGCAGATTTCCAGGCGGGATGTGAGGACGGCCCATGCGCCGGTCATGCAGGCCGTAAACAATGGCCGCCCCGAAGATACCCAGGATCGCGCCGGACGCCCCGCAGCTCAGGAAAAAATCGTCGCGATGCCATAGCGCGGTGACCAGGCTGCCGCACAGGCCCGATAGCAGATACACGCCCAGGAACACCCAGGAACGCATGCGCGCTTCCAGAATGATTCCCAGCGACCACAGCGCCAGCATGTTGATTGCCAGATGCAGAAAACCGATGTGCAGGAACATGCTGGTGAACAAGCGCCAATACTCGCCCGACCACGTCAACGCGGGCACGTTGCCGCCCCAGTCGATCAGGAACGAGGTTTGGCTCAGGCTCTCGAAGGCGCGCGTGTCCAGGAATCCCGCCACGCCGTACACCGCGATATTGCAGGCGATCAGCAAGAGCGTGATCTTGCTGGCGCATATTCTTTTGAGCAGGGACGTGCGTTGGAATGGAGGCATCAGGTAGGCATGTCAAAGAGTGGGCTTTATCTTACCCAAGCCGCGCGCCAGCCTACAGAACCCCGACGAGCGCGCGATGCATCAGTGAGTGCAGCTAACGTTTCAGCCGCCGTTCTTCGGCGCCGGCTTCTCGTTGCCGCACCCTGCGTATTGATATCGGCCCGGCTTGCCAAGCTTTGCCGTGAACGTGCATGGCTCGCCGGAATACGCGTGCGTGGCCTGCACTTGCAGCACATGGCCGGCGACAACCACGCTCTGCTTGCCCTGCCCGCAACTCCAGAACGTGGTCGAGAGTTCCACGAAGGCCTGTTCCGCAACGAGCTTGGCGGGACGGCCAGAGGCCGCCGACGCGACCCATTGAATCCGTACGCGGCAGCTGACATGCTCGAACCCGACCTCTTCCACCACGATCCGGTACGCGCCCGTGGCCGCGCCATCGGTCCAGCTGCCGCCCTGTACCACGCGCGTGGTCGACGCGTCCGCCTGCGTTTCGGCAACGGCGCTGGCCGCCTGTAGCGTCAGCAAAAGGAGCACCGCAAGAGTTCTCATGGCTTTCATCCGCAGACCGCCTGGTTATCAATGACCGTCAAGCGCACCTCAATTGCGCTGCCGTGCACTTATACCATTCAGGTACGGAACCGATCGTCGTCAATTTGACGCTGCAAAAGGAAATCAAATACGCTGCGCCGATGATTACGATAAGAACCTCCCGCCCCGACGAAGGCGCACGCGCAGTCGAAATCTGGCGCAACGCGGTCGACGCCACGCACGACTTTCTATCACCCGAGGATCGCCAGGCCATCGACGAGATGGTGTGCGGTTTTCTCCCCCAAGTCCCGCTCTGGCTAGCGGTCGACGCCCGCGACCATCCGCAGGCATTCATGCTGATCCACAACGGCCACATGCAGGCGCTGTTCGTCGATCCCGCCTGCCGCGGAACCGGCATAGGCGCCGCGCTGGTGCGGCACGGCCTCTCGCTCCATCCCAACATGACGACGGACGTCAATGAACAGAACGGCCAGGCGGTGGGCTTCTATGAAAGGATGGGCTTCAAGCGCACGGGGCGTTCGCCGCTTGATGATCAAGGCAGGCCCTACCCGCTGATCCATCTGGAGTATCGGCGCTGATCGGAAAAAAAAAGCCACCTGCGGGTGGCTTTTTCAATGCTGTTTTTCCGTGGTTGGCGCTGTATTCGGGCGCCGTTTTACGGTGGCGTTTTTTTTATCAGCCATTCGCGCAACGCGCGCTGAAATCAGCGCCAACAAATGAAAAGGCCGTCAGTGATTTCTCACTGACGGCCTTTGGAACTACTGGTCGGGACGGCGGGATTCGAACTCGCGACCCCTTGCACCCCATGCAAAGGAGCGAGTTTTAAATCTTTACTTTTCAATCACTTACGGATGCGCTCGCTGCCAACCGTGTGCAACAGTGCCCTTATCAGAGCAACGAAGTCCCCACGAAAGTCCCCACAACTGCGCAAAGCCCACTGCCGAAGATGAAGCATGAACCTGGTGCAATCCGCACGACAAAATTCGTAGCCTGCGGGGTTGCGCGAAGCACTAGCAGCAACGTGAACATTTTGATAATCTGAAGTCGAATTAGGGCCATCTACGGCAACGTCACCTCGCATGACACGACGAAGTGGTCGTTGAGCGTGGAAACTAGTTCGCCGATGTTCCGCTTGCAGTGCTCGATCCCCTTTCGAATTCGCTTCACCTTCCAGCCGTGAGGTTTTCGATGCGAAGCCTAATTCTTTCTGCGCTGCTTACCTCTTTCGTACCTAGTCTTATCTGCGCACGCGTGCTGCCTGTGCAACAACCGACAAGCGGTGGCACATCGTCATCGGTCGAAACCACTGGAACCTGCAATGGTGGTGGACAACGGGTCGACCTGGTCAATTGGAATACGGCCAAAGTTAACTCAATAGTCTGCGTCGAAGAGGTTTCTGGATCAACGAGAACTGCCACGTTTCTCAAGATCACTCTCCCAGCGAAAGCAGTGAGCGGCCCAGAGCCCAGGAAACACCTTGGCTGCACACGTGAAGGCTCGACAATCCGGTCATATCATTTAGCGTGGTCGAACGTCGGTTCCGACTACATGCCAGATAACCTAGTCAGCAATCCCGACGAAGCATTAATTCTATGGAATGACAGAAATCAAGCAGGATGGGCGATAAATCGTCATGCCACCAAGACTGTGTTCGCCTACATCGTAGACTCAACAGGCAGATCTGAGCAGGCAAACATAGCGCCCGGCGAATTCCATTTCGTACACCAACCATCCGCCAGTGCGACAGGAGCAAAGTTTTTCCCGCCATATAGGCCCGGCTATTGCCAGTGAAGCCGATGTGCAGCCACTACACCGCGCTCAAGAAGCAGGAACAGATGGAAAAGTACTTCCGGGCCCGAGCCATCCCGTTGCCGGCCAAGTCGGATATGTGGCCAAAGTACCAGGGCTTGTTCGTGCGGCGCCCGCCCGAGCATGATGCGGGCGACGAGGCCGTGCCGGAGCGTGAGGCGGTCATTGGCCGTTGGGGCATGATCGCGCCTGGCACGCCGCTGGGAAAATTGGCGCAGGCGGAGAAGATCTACACGTTCAACGCGAAAAGCGAGACCGCACACACGCTGTGGACATTCCGTCAGGCTTGGGCCAAGGGCCAGCGATGCATCATTCCAGCAGAGGCCATCTTCGAACCCGACTGGAGATCCGGCGCCGCGGTGGCTACCCGCTTCACCCGCGCCGACGGCGCGCCGCTTGGCATCGCCGGCCTCTGGGATCGCTACCGGGACGCCGCCGGCCAGTGGCAGGAGAGCTACACCATGCTCACCATCAATGCCGACCAGGATCCACTTTTCCAGCACTACCACCAGGCCGGCAAGGAAAAGCGCATGGTCGTGATCTTGCCAGAGGGCGCCTATCAGGACTGGCTCACCGCGCCGGCGGCCCACACTCGCGATTTCCTGGTGCCCTACCCGGCCGATCGGCTGCTTGTCGAGGCTCTGCCGAAATAGCGCCCTATCCCACCTTCTGCCGATACAAGTCTTGGGCGGCCGGCAACGACGCGCGCATGCCGTAGATCGTGCCATTGTCGCCGCGGCTGAACCACAGTTCGTACTGCCACATGCCGTCCACGAAGACGCGGCAGATCGTCCATCCAGCCGGGCCCTGCCAGTAGAAGTCGTCCCGCTGTGTCCACTCTACATCCGCCATGGTCGGTCCCCTATCGGCCGAAATCAGGGCCGAGTTGCGTTGGTCTAGCGCTGAAATATACTGTGTTTTTGTACAGTATATTTGCTCCGACCATGCAGCTCCAGTGCTCCGTCCTGCGCACCCATCACCTGGGTGAGCGCCGCCGCGACAATGATCCTGGCCAGCCCGTCGTAGGCATCGTCCGGATGTACTCCATGCTCCACAAAGGGCTGAATCGCCATGTCCCGCGCATGACCATGGAAGCCCTGGCCAAGTTCGGAGCCACTGTTCCGGGCGCTATCCCTGATCTGCTCGAACCCCAGTTGCTCACGTTTAGTTCTGACCGCGGCATGATGGTCGTCGGCTTCGAGGAATTAGCCGGGGTGCGCTACTACCAAGGGTGGTGGATGCAATGGACCGTGGCGTGACCGCCATAACTGGGACGGCGCGGGATAGTGCCATTGTTGGAGTGTTGCACGACGTCGACACCCAAACCACAAACCATTGAAATTACACTTGGTGTAATAGTGGTATATTGACATCCTCATCGTAACGCCTAGAATTGAGCAATGAAAGTTGAGCACGAAGACGGCTTGCTGCAGCGATTAGAGACGGACCCCCACTTCGCAAATGGCGAGGACCCGCACATAGTGCGATCTTTTCGCATGCGCCTCGTGATGCTTAGGAGTGCAACCAACGTGCAGTCCCTCGGCGCATTGAGAATGCTGGACCTTCAGGTCGGGGGCCACCGCACCTATTCGATCCGCCTCACCGCAAACAAGCGTCTCAGCTTTAGGCAAGAACCGAATCACACAGAAGAGATGGTTAAGGTCCTTTCAATTGACACTGTCCGTTGAGGCCTGACCCGGAGAACGCTATGCAAACAGCAGCAGAGTATTTCCCGCCAGGGGATTTTCTCAAAGAGGAGCTCGAAGCTCGAGGGTGGACACAAGTTGAGTTGGCCGAAATTATGGGCCGCCCTACCCGCCTGATAAATGAAATCATCGCTGCCAAGAAATCCATCACCCCCGAGACGGCTGTGCAGCTCGGCGAGGCGTTGGGGTCTGACGCTCGGTTCTGGATGAATCTGGAGAGCCAGTATCAGCTCTCAAAAGTGACGAAGCCCGACAATCTGATTGCACGCCGTGCGCAACTCTATGCTCGGTTTCCTGTCCGCGATATGGTCAAGCGTGGCTGGGTCCAGCTGAGCGAGAACATCGAAGTACTGGAACAGCAGTTCAAGACTTTTTTCGGTATCGATCGCCTCGACCAAGATCCTCACTTCTTGCACGCTGCAAAAAAGACAGATGAGACGAAGGAAGCCAGCATTCAACAATTGGCTTGGTTGTTCCGCGCGCGAACGATCGCAGCCAATCAGGTGAGCAAGAAGTTTAAGAAAGAGCTTCTCCAAGCGGCGCTACCCAGGGTACATGCGTTGTTATCCGCGCCCGAAGAGGTCCGTCATGCCCCGGGAATCTTGGCCGATTGTGGTGTCCGACTCGTTTTCGTCGAAGCACTTCCTGGCTCGAAAATTGACGGTGCGTGCTTTTGGCTCACACCGACACAGCCGGCGATTGCGATGTCGCTCCGCTTTGATCGAATAGACAACTTCTGGTTTGTGCTTCGACACGAGCTAGAGCATGTGCTGCAGGGTCATGGCAAAGATGACGGCTACATCTTGGATGTGGATATGGATGGCGACACTGCAGACCAAGTCATTGCCGAAGAGCGTATGGCGAATGAAGCTGCAGCCGAATTTTGCGTGCCTAAGACGGAAATGGACAACTTCGTGGCTCGTGTCGCACCGTACTTTAGCGACGAACGCGTGACGCTGTTTGCCAAGCGCTTGGAAGTTCATCCGGGAATCGTAGCAGGCCAATTGCGAAAGCGGCTGAACCGATACGACAGATGGAGCAAGTATCTGGCGAAAGTCAGGCACATTGCGATTCAGAGTGCTCCAACCGACGGTTGGGGAAATGTTGACTATTAATCGGAGGATGATGAACCTATGTCGGCATACTCAAATGCAGTGAAAGACTACATCGAGCGCTATCAGCGCGAGAAAGGTGATTCCAGCGGTCTCGTTGATACACATGAACTCGCGGCCTGGGCTTACGAGAACGGCCTGCACAAGCCGAACGCCAAGACCATCATTGACGCCATTGCGGCTGATATCGCTCAGGTCTTTCGCGAAGAATACAGAACGGATCGTCACGGGAGGCGCTATCGCGCGAAACACGCCACAACAAAAAAGGTAGGCAACAAGACGCTCTCGCTTTGGGCCGACCTTGACGATCCCAATGCCCCGCATGAGCATTTCCAGCGCTCGTTCGCTCAGCGGCGCCTTCAGATTGTGGGCGATTGCTTCCAGCTCAAGACTGACGCCGATGTGTACAACGACCAACGCCAGCCCGAAACGCCCGTCCAAATTGTCCTGGACTTTTCCTACGACGTGGAAGAACTTCAGCTCCGCAACAACAAGCGGGCTGCATAACGAAAAGGGCCTCAAAGCGCGCCAACGCCTGAGGCCCTGAATAAATGTGAAGCCCAACGGTCCCCTGGGCAACGCACCTTGACTGCAAAGTACAAATTGCATCGTAGTCGGTCGCCAAGCCGGCTGTCAATGTCAAGGCGGAAGTTGGGACGGCGTTTAGGAGCATACCTATGCAGCCGAACGACACCGAAGAGGTCATCTATCGGATGACTATCAAGGTCAAGGGACGCGTCATCCGTCGTCCCAACGGCCAACCGTTCCGGATTGTGTTGCGCAAGAAAAAAGCCAACTAACAAGCCGGTATCAAAAAGCCCCTGGCCTTCGGCCGGGGGCTTCTTGTTTTCGTGCCTTAGCTTGGCCACGCCGCCACAGTAGCCTGGTGCCGCGCCGCGCACACGCCGTACGCGACCAGCACGCTGTCCTGCAGCCAGACCTGCCATTCGTCATAGTTGGCAGGATCCTGAGGCGGATCAGAAATGTCCGAGCAAGGCGCAGCCAGGGCGCTATCGAGCGGCACGGAGCTTACCGCACACCGCCGCGGTCGATGGCATATGCTACATTTCCCCCGCCCTCAGGCTCCTTCGCCGGCGACTTTGGGTACTACGCTCCAGCCCCCTCACGGGTCGGGGCGTTTTTGCTTCTGGGCCGAAGCAATTGGTATCGGCTCAGGAGATGCGCCGCAAGCTGCACAAGGGGATGGCGCCGCGCTAGGCTAGGTAGTACCGCCACACTATTGCAAGCCCGCCCCCCAAGCGCAATACTGACCTTCCCGTGTTCTTCTTTTGGAGGGTATAGCAATGCAACGCGACGACATCCGAAAGTTGGGCGTCAAGGCTGCCCGCGAAGGCTTGACTCTGTGGGATTGCCCCTACTATTGCGCCGCGGCCATGCCCGGGCACACAGGTGAACCGATCACGGCATGGCGCGAGAAGGTCGAAGCTTGGGAAGCTGGGTGGTTAGCGGAAATGAAATGTTTGAGACCCCCGGGAAAGACGAGGTTCGCACCGCTGTCAGTTGAGCGGCGCCCCAACTGAACTATGTGCTAACGCCCCTGCAATGGGGCGTTTTCATTGGCGGCATGGCTACGGTCTGGCCCAAGCGTCTACCACTGTCTGATGCCGTGCCGCGCACTCTGCATACTGGAAGGCCAGCGCCACATGCGCCTGCGCCAGGTCGTCCCAAGAGGGCGAATCAACGCGCGGCACCGGCGGGCACGGCGCGCTGAGGTTGACGGGCAGCGTTGGCCGCGTCGATGGCTTCGTTGGTTGCGCGCACCCGGCCAGGGTCGCGCACGCAGTCAGCAGGCAAAGGGCGCTGAACGATTTCACGGGTATACCTCTCGATGACCTTGGGCTGGGCAGTGGCGAGCGTGTGCGCGGTGTCGGCCAGGCTCTGCGACAGCCCGGTCAGCCGCTCGGCCTCAGTCTTGAATTCCTCGAGGCCTGCCACGCGGTGGGCTTCCTGGCACTCGGCCCGACCGGCCGCACGCTGGGCGTGCCCGTACCAGGCGACGGCACCTGCGGCCAGGGCCAGAGCAGCAGCCCCGATCAGGTATGGCGCCGCGGCGCGCAGCAGCGGGTTCATGCCTGCCCCTTCCATTCGCGCGGAATCTGGAAGTGCGGGCCGTCTTTGAACGACTTCCAGTCGCCGCCCCACTCCACTGGCACGCCCAGTTCGGCCGCGCACGCCTTCACGACGTCCGCCAGCCGACGGAACTCTTCCCAACGGTCCCAAGGAATCGCTCCGCCCACCAGCGGCGCCAGGTCGACCGCGCGGCCGTAGCCATCGACCTGTTTCAGGTGCAGGCTGTTCTGCGTCTGGCTGGCCCCCTTGGCGACCAGCTCGCGCTGGCGCTCGGCCGTACGCAGGCCTTCCACGACGGTGAAGTCCACGGGCGTGCGCCGAATCGCCAGTTTGACGATTTCGACAAGCTGGGGGTGTACCCCTTCCAGGCGCTGCAGGCTGCGCGCCGACAGGATGAATTCGGGCATTGCTGCTCCTCAAATGAAAAGCGCGCCCGAAGGCGCGCGACAGGGTGAGTCAGGTGGGTGGGGGTTAGCGGCGCGCGGCGCGGGCGTGCTCGTCGGCCAGCATGGCCAGGCGCCCGCGCGCGCGGTAAAGCAGGTCCAGCTGCGCTCGCTTCTCCTCGGCCGGCAGGCTGGAACGCTCCAGGGCCTTGATCCTGGTGTTCACCTCACGCAGCTGGCCGTCGGCAGTCTTGAACAGCGAGCGCAGCCGCAGCTGATCATCCCCCGCCAGCGCGCGCGCCCGCTCCAGGTCGCCCAGCTCGCGCGCCTGCGAGTACGCCGCGTACACCTGATTGATTTCGCGCTGCTCGTCGTAGAACCGCTGGATGTACTTGCTGCTGCGCGGGTCTGCTTCCTTGACGAAGTCGCCCAGCACGAACCAGTTGTCCATGCGGCCGAGGTCGCGGCGGGGATTCTCCGGCAGTCCCGACAGCGGCCTGGCCAGGTAGTCCGACGCGTTCAGCGCCTGAGTGCCCAGCCAGCCGAAGTAGCCGCGCACCAGGTGCTCCAGGCGCTGCGGTGACAGGCCCAGGGTGCGGCCCAGCGCTACAGCGCCGGCAGACGTCGACGCAGTGAAGCGATCGCCAGCAGGCAGGCGTTGCTGGCCAACGCTGTCGATGTCACGCTCCCGGAACGAGTCATAGTTGAACGCGGCTTCCATAGCAGGCTTGACGATCTGCGGCACCGGGTTCATAGACAGCTGCTCGCTCAATATCGCGCCCACCGTGCGCCCGAAGTCGCCCAGGCGGAAGTCGTCACCGCCGAACGCCAGCTCGGTGCCGCGCTCGACGACACTGCCCAGCGCGCCGATTTCGAAGGGCTTGGGAATGTAGACCAGCTGATTGGTGCCGGGCAGCTTCGTAATCCAGAACGAATTCCGGGCCCAGTCTGGCAGCTGCTTGTAATCGTCGTCATCCTTCATGCCCAGGTAAAGCAGCGCCGACGCCATAGCGACAGCGCCCGACACCACCGCGAAGCGTGCGGGATCCGCGGCCGCGCCACGCCCCAGCTTGTACATGCCCTGCAGCCTGGCGTTGAAGAACGGCACCACCTGGGAAAGCAGGCGCACCGCGGAGAACGTGCCGCCGGCGGTGAAGTCCATGAGGTCGCGCGCGGCGTAGCTCGCCTCCAGATGGCTGCGGCCGGCATTGCGGGCCTGCTGATAGATGGCGGCGCGGTTGATCGTCTCCGCCCGGTCGCCAGTTTCCTGGTACCAATCGAAAGCCCGGCGCATCGCCCGGCCCATGCCGGCCGGGGACGTGATCACGTCGTCGGGATGGGCGCCCAGCTCGTCAACCAGCCGTTTCACATTGCGGGCATTGCCGTCGTTGAAGGATCCAAACCGGACGGCTCCGCCACCCGCCATCAGGCGCCGCCAGGTGTCGCTCTCCGCCCCGGTCGCTCGCCACCCCTCGACCAGGTTGCGCAACGGGTTAGTGGACAGGTTGCTGTCGATGGACATGGCCTGGATGGTGTCGCGCAGCAAGTTGCGCACGCGGAAGGTCGGGCTGATCGTCACGCCGACGGTCAGCGCGTGCTTGAACTTGCGCGCAGCCTTGGTGAACGGGTCATTGGAGCCCACGTAGTGCAGCGACGTCAGCGCATTCATCACCAGGGGATCATCCACCAGGTAGTGGCGCTCCTGCCCGTCGAACATCGCCCGCACGCTGCCGCGCTCCGCCTGGCGCACGCGCGAGGCGATACCCAACTTTTCCGCCTCTTGCAGCGCGCCCTGCGCGGCCAGGTTCTTCATGCTGGCCGAAAGGAGGTGCGACCAGTTGGAAACGGTGTTCGCCACCAGGTCGCCCAGCTTGTCGGTGCCACCCTTGAGGCGCTTGTAGGCATGCTGGCCAACCAGGCCGCCGATCTGGCCCGGCCCCATGGTCCCAGTCGCATCGTCCTCCATGACGCGGTAGAACGGGACATAGAACTCGCTTTCCCAGAGCGCGCGCGAACTGGGATCGACCAGTCCAGCCTGCTGCGCAACGTCCATTACGGAGCGCTGCAGCTCGTTGAACTGGCGCAGGGCTTCGCGGTAGACGGTAGAGCGCTCGCGACCGTCGGCCATTCTGCCGTCGGCCAGGCGCATGCCGGCCGCGATATCGTCGGGCGTGAAGAGACGTTCGCGCGAGGCGGCTTCTGCCTTGGCGCCCGGCCAGCGCGCCGCTTCCGCCCGCGCCGCGGCCTCGTCGGCAAAGCGTTCCGTGACGCCATTCTCGAATCGAACTTGCCATTCCGCTGCCAGCCGCTGCGCGCGGTTGGCAGCTATCCAGGCCATGAAGTGATCGTGCTCGCCATTCAGGCCGGCCAGGATCTCGGCCAGGCCAGCGCCGCCGGCCGTGTCCAGCGCGCCATCCTGCAGCCTGACCGCGCCATGCCGAACAAGATACTCCGCAGCACCGTCGGCCCCCTTCGACAGGCGAGCCTGCATGTAAGCCGTGGCGCTGATCCCCTTGAGCGGTGCGAACTGATCGAAAATGCCCTGCACCAGCTTGGCCTGCCAGCGGTCGGACACCTTCGCCATGCGTTCCTTGATGGGTTCCTGTTCGGCCCAGGCTCCGATCTTGCCCAGGAACTTGTTGCGCTGGCGCCGCTCGATGTCCGACAGGGTTTCACCCGGCCGGGCGATCTTGGCGCCGCGCTTGGGCTCGCGAGCGGCGGCCGGCCCGGCAGGTGGCGCCCCGGCCGTCGAGGCGCCGGCGGCGCGCGATTCCCTGGGGCCAGAAGTAGAAAGCCCCGCACTTGGCGGGGCTTCGTTGTTGGCGTCGCGGCCTAGTGGGCGCGCGGCTTCTTCAGGAGCTCGCCTGCCAGCTTCATCGACTCGCGCATGTCTTTCAGCAAGGATTCGGTCTCGGACGGCGTCAGGCGCGTCATGCTTGGCGAGATAACGCCCTTCTGATTCCGTGAGCGCGTCGAAGCCGCGGCCAGTGGCTTCGCGGAAGGATTGTTCGACATCGCCATAGAGGGCTCGCAGTTCAGAAAGGGTTTCGGGGGACAGCCGCAATGTAGCGCTGTAGCGCTTGCCAGTCAACGCGAACGACCCGACAACCCGGCCCCCGTTTTGCTGGATGTGCGAGGCCAGCGCCGCCAGCGTGCCGCCTTGCGTCAGCGTGTCGTCCACCAGGAAATAGGCCTTGCCCGGCTGTACGGCGCCGTCGAACTCGGGCTGCTGAAAGATGCGGCCCAGGCCATCGAGCGTGGTGCGCTTGGCCTTCACCGACTGGTAGATACCGGCATCCACGGGCAGGCCAAGCCGCTGACCCAGCGCCGTCGCCGCTACCGCCGGGATCTTGTTGTGGCCGGTGGCTTCAACGGCCAGCACGGGGACAATTGCCGGACGCTCGCCGCGGATCGCCTCCCGCACCTGCGCCACGGCCTCATCCGAAAGAACATCCTGAATCAAGCGCACGGCGGCCGCCGTGTCGCCCGCCTTTGCGGCGGCGTGGTCCGGGTGTTTACCGGCCGCGCCCAGCCGCTGCCCTATCACCACCGGAGGCAGCTCGACGGGTTCCTGGCCGCGGCGCGATTCAGCAGCGAGCGATGCCGCGGCCTCCTGCATGCCAGCGCTCACGCGCGCGGCGGGCGCACGCTGCAGGAACCGGCCGGCATCGATCACCATCTGCTTGATGTCGGTGTTGTTGAGCTGGAGGTTCAGACCGAGTCGGCGCAGCGCGGCTCGGATTTTTCCGTACAGGCGTTCCAGGAACAGCGGGCGCTTCCCCTGTTCCGCCATCCGCGCCAGCACTTCGCGCGCGCGGTTCTCGGCCGAATAGTCCGGATAGCGCGCGGTCACTGCCTCGAAGGTGGCGTAATGCTGATGCTCCGGGCCGGCGTCGCGCGGGATCTGCGCCCCATCCGGCGCCCTGGCCAGGCGGCGCACGTCGGCCAGCACGTCGCGGAATCGGTCGCCCAGCACGGCCTCCACGCCAAAGTGGCCCACAACCTCATGCGCCAGCACCTGCTGCAGGCGCTCCGCCGTCGGCAGGTTCTCGGCCACCAGGTAGATGCGGCCCCCGTCGCCCGCCGGATAGTACGCGCCCTCGGCCAGCGGCGACGGCTTCGCCCCTTCGGGGATCTGGTCGACGGTTTCGACGACAGACACGCGCAGGCCCGCCGCGCCCGGCAGCTTGCTCATGAACTCCTCGGCCTGCCGCCGCGCCGCAGCGACATCCACGCCGGGCATGCGGCTGCCGCGGCTCTCCAGGGCAATCCGGCCGCCCTCGCGCGGCACCTGCTCGACCGTCTGGAAAAATCGATCGAAGGCGGCGCGAACCGGCGCAATCTCGGCGGCGGTCGGGTACGGATAGGACTGCTCGTCCCGGAACGCCTTTTCCGTGACGACGTTGGCCAGGTAGTCGTTGGCTGCGCCCTGGTCGGCCAGCTTGGCGATCACGTAGCTTTCAAACGCCCGTGCGGACATTTCCCGGCCCGTCGTCCAGTAGTCTTTCGTCCGGCGGGCATCCAGCTTGCTGGCGCGCTCGCGCATGCCGATCAGGCCGATCGTCTGTTTCAGGGCGCCGAAGGCCTCGGCCATGGCTGGCCGGATCCCTGTGGCTTCCCGCCCCGACTCGGACGCATAGGCGATCGGCGCACCGCCGCGCCGCGAAAAGTAGTTGTCCAGGCCGTGCCACCATTCATGAGCGAGCGAGCCCGCGCCTCGCGTCTTGGTCAGGTTGATCACGACCTGGACGGGCTCATAGTGCGCCAGCGCGGCGTTCTTGCCGCCGCTGCCGCGCGCACCGAAGGCCAGGCCCAACTCGCCGTTGAGCGATAGCGCGCGCGGCGGCACGCCAATGACGCCGGCCAGATCCATCAGGGCGTCATAGGCTTCATTCAGGTCCGCCTGCCGGCGGCTGCCCTCGACGTAGTTGCCGAACTGCACACCACGAAAGCCGAAGGAGTCGGCAAACTGCTCGGCCGACACGTCGCCGCCGTCTCGATGGTCGACGCCGACGCGCGGCGAATTCGTCTCGCGGCGGTGGGCGGGCGTCTCTTTGATCCTCTCCAACTGCTGGGCCAGGGCGTCCTTGTTCTCGGCCAGGAAAGCGCGGGCGGCCTTTACATCGTCGAAGCGCTGCAGGTCGACATGCACGCGCCCCACCTTCTTGCCGATGTAGAAGCCCGGCATGCGCGGCCGTGAGTAGATGTCGAATCGGACTTCGCGCCCCGGCGCGGCGGTCCCGTCTTCCTCCGCCCAGGCACGCTCGAATGCCTCGATCGCTGCCGCGGGCGTGGTGCCATGCCCCATGATGTCGGGCCAGTTACCAAAACCCGACGCGGCCTTGCGCTCCACGGTCCAGATGGTGCGCGGGCTATCGAACGTCTCGCCGTTGAACACGCTATAGCTGCCGGAGCGCAGCGACACGCCGCGCAACGAGCGCTCATGCCCCACAGCCTCATACAGCTGCGCGCGGCCGTATACCTTGCGCAGTTCGGGTGATTTTTCCAGACCCGCGCGCACGTCGGCCGCCTTGAGCGTGCCGTCCAGCATCGAATTGGAGAAGTCACGCAGGGTCTGGACCTGGTCGGCCCAGCCCTTCACCTTCCAGCTGCTGCGCGGCTTGGCCGGGATCTCGTCGCGGCTGGCGTGGGCCACCGCCACCAGGAACGCATCCGCGCCGTCCTCGATGAGCTTGGCATAGTTGGGTTCTGGCCAAGTTTCGGACAGCGAGTGCTTGGCGACCGGCAGGGTTTCTGCCAGGCGCATGCGCTCGGTGTACTGCTCGGCGTAGTGTTTCCGTGCCCCGTGCAGAGTCTCGCCGAAATCTTCAATGCGCCCGGCGGACGGTGCGGCCGGCTCCGCAGCCGTGGGCGCTGCATCGGCCTCTGCAACTGCGGCCGGCGCCAACTCCATCTGGCCGCGCGCCGCGCCCTGATCGGCGGCTCGATCGCTGCCCGTCAGTACGAAATCATCGCGCGCCGCATCGGCGGCGGCGCGCTGGTCGGCCTCTCGGGCCTGAGTGGCGGCGCCCTGCTCCGCGACAGCCGCCGCCTCGGCTGCATTACGCAGCCCGTCGGCCGTCGGGTTCTCAAGCGTCAGCGCTTGCGGGCCGCCCGCGCGATCACCTCCTGCGCCTGGCCCATCGCCTCGCGCTCCCGGTTGGCCTGCACCGCGCGAAGGATTGCCAGAGTCCCGTCGGCCATACGCCGCTGCTTGGGACTTAATGTCGGCCTCGTAGAGTTCGGCGTCGCCGTCGGCTCGGATTGAGGCGCGCTCGATGATGGCTTCTTGGGTTGGGACATCCGTAATTCCTTGTTCGCTCAGGTAGACGGCCGCGTCGAACTGCGCGGCCAGCTCCAGCGCTGTCGTACCGGTGGGCATGGCGTCGATGACGCCAAAAAGGTCCTCGGCCAGCTTCTGCTTGTCTTTCGTATCGCTGAACCGCTCGGCTTGGCGCTCAGCATACGCGCGGCGGGCAGCCTCGTCCATCTGGTCCAGGCTGTATACCGCCTCGCCCTCCATAGCCTCGCGGACTCGATCCATCGCGGTGTTGGAAAGGTCGACCGTGTCGCCGTCCATGGGCAGGTACCCGGCTTGCTGCATCGCCTCGACCAGCATATCGGCGTCCATCCCGCCCTTGCGGAACAGGCCGGGCGCGCGGCGGTTGGCCAGGTGCGCGCGATCGCCGTAGATATCGGCCGCCAGCTCCGGCCGAATGCCTCCAGCCTTTCGCACCATCTGCAGGAAATCACGGCGCGCGGTCTGGCCGAACTCGGCCGCGGACGGCTGGGCCTCGACACGGGGGGGTTGACCAGTTCGCGGGCGGGCGACGAATCCACCGTCCACCGGCACGGCGTCGGCATTGCCATGCGCCGTCGCCGCGCGCTGCGCGGCCCCGCGCGTCAGGAACGGCCGGCCGCCCTTGGCGGTCACGTCCGGCTCTGACACCAGGGTGCCAAGCCCAGACTCGGCCGCCGGCAGCGTGGTGTCACCGTCCGCCAGCCAGCGTTTGAACGTGGGCACGTCCATCTGGGTAACCTTGCCCATGCCGCGCCAGTCCGGCGTGTAGCTGTCGCGATAGGCGCGCTCGGCTTCCTCTCGCGTGTCGTAGCCCAGCATCACCTTGGATTCATCAAAGCCGCGGTGCGCGGGGTCCACCTGGTCGATGACGAACACCGGCCCGCTGAAATCCGGCGCAGTGCCTGGACGGACGAACACGTCGACCTGATCGCCATCGGCGCCTTCGGTGCGGCGGATGTAGCCATAGTGCCCCGCCATGCGGTTTGCCCACTGGGTTCCGTCCGGCGACGTGCCGCGGCGCTCCGAGCCCTCCGGATTCTCGATCGACAGTTCCAGGCCGGCCACGCGCGTGCGCCCGACCTTGTAGTTGCCGGCCGCCTTCTGCGCTTCCGAGGGCTCCGGCAGGTTGTTGCTGGGCGAGGTGGCTGCTTCGTGTGCGGCGGTGTCGGTCGCCGCGCCAGGATGGCGCGCGCCCGCGGCGGCGACGTCTGGCGTCATGCCCATGGCTGCCTGGCGCGCCAGCTCGGCATCGCGCTGACCTGACGTAGCCGCCACGCCCTGCCCGTCCACCTGGTAGACCGGCGCAGGCAAAGCCGCACGGGCCGGCGTGCCCTTGAGCGCGGCATCGATCCCCTCCTGCATCTGCGCCGTGGTGTACGGCTGCATGCCGTTCTCGTGCTGGATGATGGCAGCGGTCAGCCGGGCCAGAACGGTCGGGTTGCTCAGGTCCAGCCTGTCGTCGGGCTGCACCCCCACCGCACGGCTCACCTGCTGCACGTAGGCGCCCGTCTCGTTTTCCGAGTCCGGCGCCCAGCGGCCGATGATCCCCTGCACGGTATCCAGGCCATGCCGGCGCTGGTAGGTCAAGAGATTGACGGCCAGACCACGGATGCCGTCCTCCGGCGCCTTGAAGGTGGCAAAGCGCGGATCGTTGCCCTCGACCTCGCCATCGAACCCGACGCCCTTCTCGATGTTGCCGGGGTTGTTGTTTCGGATCCCACGCGGCGCGTTTGCCGGCATCCGCCAGGACTCGCGGGCGGTAAAGCCCTCGCCAGCGGCGTAGCCCTCAGGCGCCGGCAAGGCCTGCCGCTCGATGGGCGCGTCCAGCACAGGAAAGGCCTGCGGCCCCTCAAGCGCGGCCGGCCCATCCATCGCCTCGCGCAGAGCGTTGCCAGGCAGCGGGTCGGCGGCCAACTCCGACAGACGCACAAAGCGCCCGCGGCCATCCGCCGTACGGATCCGCGCCAACGGCTCCCCGCCGGGCCGGGCAGTCGCGGCGTTTCGCTCCACCCCCAGGAACTCGACAGGCAGCTCGCGGCCATTCTGGCGCAGGTATACCTGCTGCCCGCGCGTGAAGGAATCGGACGCCGAGGTTTGCTCCTGCTCCGCTTCCGAAGACTGGCCCGCCGGGCGTTGCGCCTTGGCCAGCTCGTCCGCAGGGACATACGAATCCTGGCCGTTCACCCGCACCTTGGCATAGCGTCGCCCATCTGCGCCCGCCTCCTGCTCCAGGAGGACGAATTCAACTGGCACATCATGGTCCGCGTTCTTCCACAGAACCTGTTCACCGGGCTCATAGGTCGGCGCCGCCGGCTCCTGCTCCGATGGGGTAGCGGCCTGGGCAGAGTCCGCCATATCCCGCCCAGGCCGAACGATGAAGCCATTTTCGTGGCGCATGACCTGCGCGCCCTCACCCAGCTCTGCGGCGCGCTGGCGCGCGGCGCTGGCCGTCACGAACGGCTTGCCGCTGGCGTGCATCACGTCACCGGCTTCCAAGCTGGGGGCCGTCGGCGTACCCCGGCTGCGTACACCATCTGCCGCGCCGTGCACGGCGCCCGGCCCCATGCCCGCGACGAAGCCGAGCGCGGCGTTGCCAAATGATCCCGCGAGCGGGTCCAGCTCCATGCCAGCGCCGGCGTTGATGCCCTTCTGTGTGGCGACGCCCTCGCCCACTTCCTGGACGGCTTCCTCGGTGCCGGCCAGGCCTGCGCGCCCGAGGGTCTGCGCAACCACGCCGCGATCGCCCAAGACTCGGCCCGCCGGCGAGAGAATGCGGCCCGTCGCAGCACCACCCAACGCGGACACGGGCACTGTCCGCACAAACGCAGCTTCCTCGGCCTCTGCTCGAACACGCGCGCGGGCCTGCTCCGGCGTCGCGCCCTTCGCGACTAGGTCGCGGTAGGCGGACGAAGCCGCGGCCAGCTGTTCATCATCCATCCCGTCGATGGTTTCGCGCGCCTGCTCGATCGCGTTGCCCCCCCCCTGGGCACCACCCGCCGCGGCGCCGGCCGCCATCCGCGCACCGATACCCAACGGGCCGGCCGCGGCGGCCGCCGCGATGGGAAGCGCGCTGCTGCCCAAGGCATTCATGCCCTGCAGTAACAGGCCCGAAGCGGAGGGATCGCGGCCGAAGGTCCAGGTGTCAGGTTTGTCCAGATCGCCAGCGGGCTGCGAGTCCGCCTCGCGGCGCTTCGCTTCGTCCGTCCGAGAGTCCAGGACACGCTCACCCAGGCGATGCGTGGTATCCGCGGCCCCTTCGAACGGGTTGGTCGGCACATCCAGGCCCGCGTCAAAGGCTTGGTTGAGCGCCGTGACGCCCACGCGGCCCAGGCCTTCTGCCACCTTCCCGACGCCTCGCACGGCGCTGCCCGCTCCCTTGATGGCGCCACCGGCCAGCGTCTTGGGGAAGTCGACAAACTCTATGCCGCCAGTCTCCTGTTTAGGACGCGCGAAATCTGCGACCCGAAAGGAGAATGCCGCCGGCGCGCCCGTGGTACCGGCAGGTGCCTTGGCGTCCGAGAATTGCACGTCCAGGTCAGCTCGCACGCCGTCACGACGTGCGGCAACCTCGTCCGCGAACTCGATTCCGTCCAACAGGTTATCAAAGTTGGCCATCTGCACCCTCTACGTTGTTGCGCCCCATCGCGGCGCGCGTGATTTCTGATCCTTCCGTGGCCCGCGCCCAACGCTCCGCGGCTGCTTGCTCCGCGGCTCTGGCCAGCTCGACGTCGCGCTCCGCCTGTTGCAGGCGTGCGGCATGGGCGGCGCGTGCCTCCTCACCTGCCTTGAGGCCCGGAGGCTTGGTCCGCAGCTGGCGCACTACCACCTCGGCTTGGCGCAGGTCGGTACGCGCGGCATCCAGCTGCGCACCTTCCGCGCTCTCCGCCGCCGGCGAAACTGCGGTCGTCGATGGGCGGGACGGCGGGGTTTGGCGAGCCGCGGCGTCCGGCGCTTTCGCGGCAGCTGCTGGCGCCGTCTGGGCCTCGTTCGTGGCGGCGCCGGTCGAGGCCGGAACGGTCTGCAGCCGCGTCCGGATCTGGTCCTGAACTTCCTTAGGCACGACTGATACGGGTAGCCGCACCAATCGGCCCTCGTGCTCGACACCGAAGCCGAACTGCCGATCCCCCAGCTTGATGGGCACGATCGAAGCCGTGCCTTCCTGGACTTGCTGCGACAGATCGGCCAGGTTGCCCGGCGTCAGCACTTCGCCGGCGGGCGTACCGGCATTCAGCCGATTGATGTTTTCACCCACGCTGATGATCCCGCTCACACGTTTGCGCTCGTCCTCGCCCAGGGCTTCCAGACTGTCCACCTTGTTGATGCGCATGACGTGATTGGCGAAATCCTTGTCGGAAGTGACCATCTTCGGCTTGCCCGCTTCGCTTCCTTGAGCGCTAGCCCGCATGCCACCCTTGCCATCAGGCATGTACAGCGTCTGATCCTTGCCCAGGATTCGGGGTTTGCTAGCCTCCTCGTCCTTGCGCAGCTGACTGGCCAGCAGCGCCTCCCGGCGCTTTTCCTCCGCCTGATACAGCAGCTTCGCCTGCTGCGCCACCATGGCCTGCTGGGCCTTCGGATCGCTGATGCTCTGCACGAAGCTCTGCAGCATGTGTTCGGTAATGGGCTGCTGCACCCGCTTTCCCGTGGCGGTGTCTACGCCGACGAAGTCGTACAGCGGAGCGCCGCCGGCCTGCTCCGCTCGCCGATTGATAGACGTCACCTCGATGCCGCCCGGCATAAAGCGGTTCACGAAGGGCACAAAGGAGTTCGGGTCACCGGTCAACTGGTATCGGCTCTGCGCAGTCGCGAACGCCTGTTCCCTGTGCTGTCCGACGAATCGCTCGCGGTCGGTGAGCAGTTCCATCGCACGGCCTGGCTCTCCCAACTCCAGAGCCTTGCGGTAGGCCCGCGTGAGACCGTCGGCGACCTGGCCGAAGTCCCCACCGCCGAGGAAGTCACCGACGTCCGGGCTTTTTTTTTCCGCAGCGGCACCAAATCGGGAGGCACCTTGCCGCACAGCGGTGCCGTTCCCAAACTGCGCGCCGGGCGCGAAGTCGCCCAGGTTGACGGTGGTGGGGTCCGGCCCCTGGCTCAAGATGGGTATGCCCGTGGGGTTGATTGGCACCGGCTGCAAGCCGCCCACGTCACCCGACGCCGGACCGCCCGCCACAGCCTCGGGAACCTGGATCCGCTCAAGACCAGCCTGCGCCGGTCGCTGCGAGCCATCGCCTGCCAACGCGTCGGCAATCTGCTTGTCAGCCTCTCGTGCCCGCCGCTCCTCAGTAGCCCTGTTGAAGGCATTCCCGATAGCCATTCCGTTGCGCAACCCGTCGGCGAGGCCGCCCGCAAAACTTCCAATTCCAGCCATCTCAGATCCTCTCCAGTCCAACCAACCCCGCCGACAGGTCGCCGGCCAATGCCGACGGCAATGCGTCAGGCTCCTCGCGCGCTGGCACCGCAACACGCTCCAATCCAGCTTTCCCTCCGCGCTCGCCGCCCGCACGCCGCTCCAGCCTCTGCACCTTCTTGTTCAGGGCGCGAATAGCCGCATGGTGCTGGCCGCTAACGCTGACCATGTCCAGACCGATGCCGCCAGGCGCAACCTGATCGCCGAACTGCGCCTGCATGTCTTCGGCGTAGGGGCCGGTATGGCGCCCGCCATCCGCCACACCGTCCTGGTACTTCCAGCTCTCCACGGGCACCTTCGTCAGGCCTTCCAGGGCCGCGTCATCGTCCACCGGCGCACCGTCCTCCTTCAGCTCCTTGGACGAGAAGGCCATCGCCCCGGCCATCAGGCCGGTGCCGATCAACGAACCAAGCCCAGCCTGGCTGGACGAATTCGCCTGCTGCTGCATCTGCATCTGGCTCAAGCCCAGATTGCCCATGGAATTGAAGGCGCCGCTGGCGGTGCCCAGGAACCCCTGCGCGGTACCCGCCGCATTCCCCTGCGCAGTCTGGCTCCCCATGATCCCGGTGGCCGCATTTCCACCAGCCAGCGCGGCCTGGGATGCAGCGATCCCGGTACCCGTCTGGTTCCGCCCGAACCGCGCCGCGTTCTCGCGCAGGCTCATGCCCAGCAGCTTCGTGTTGTTGCGCTCCCCCGTCACCGCGCCGGCCGTCGCCAGCGCGCGCGCATTGGCCTGGTCGTTCATGGCGTCAGCGCCCAGGCTGCTGGTGGGCGAGACGCCCATGCGCGCCATTTCGCGCGACGTCTGGGCCTGGGCGTTGTCGAACTGGCGGCCGACAGTGGCGGCGGCCAGACCCTCGCGCCGCGCCACTTCCTCGGCGCTGTCATAGTTCATGGCCTCGTCGGCCATCTTGTTTTCGATCGGCTGGAAGACGTCCTTGTATTGCTGCCACTGGTCATCACCACGCGCGGCGTTCTTCTGGCTCTCGGCCGCCGCGGAGTTCAGAAGCTGCTTGTAGGTCGGCGCAAACTCCTCCGTCAGCTTCTGGTTCCAGTCGAAATTTCGCTCGGCCAGGTCTTGCGCGCGCATGCCCAGCTGCGCGTTCGCTTCCTGCGCCCGGCCGACGGCCGGATCCTGCTTCACTTCCGTGGACATGCAGCCCATGTCAGTCCCCTCGCGTGGCCATCTCGGCCTCCAGGTTGGTCAAGTACTCGGGATAGGGCTCGGCAAGCTGGCGCAGCTCGACGCCCACCTGGCGCGCCCAGGCCTGGCCGCCCACCAGCAGCGCGCTGTGCGTCACCAGGTCAACGTAGGAGGCGCGAAGCACGTAGGCGGTGCGCTTGGCGGGCACACCACCGCCGCGCTCCAGCTCGGTCGCTATCTGCCAGTTCGTGATGGCGTTCGCCAGCACGGCGTTCAGATCGGCGAAATGCGCGCGGTAGAACGCGTTGCGCGGCAGCAGGACCAGCGCCTGAAACATGGCACCATGCACGTCGGCGTCACCGACCACGTTGTCCCGGTCGACCAGGTCGTCGTAGAAGTGCGCCACCTGGAACATGCCGCGCAAGAACTCGACGGCGGCCTCATTGCCGCGCATCCAGCGCAGCGCGGTGTCCTGCGAAAAAAAAGGCGCGCTCATCGGCGCGCTTTCTTGGGAGTGGAACGGGGCTGACGTGGCCGCGCGAGCGGCGCAGGCGCGGGCTCATCCCGTCTGGCATATGCGGAGTCGATGCACGGATCAAAGCCGGTTGGTGCCGGCGCCGCGTCGCCGGCTTCCGAGACCAGAGGCCGATCCTCCTCGTCGCCCGCGTCAGGAGAGCGCGCAACAGTTTCGGCGCGAGCGGCATCCACTGCTTGTTGCGCTACCTGCATCACAGTCATGATCAGACCATAGGCGAGTTCCTGCGTCAGGCGGTTCCCCACATTGGAGAGAATGGCACTTTCAATTTGCTGTTGCATCACGGTCCTTGTAGAGGGGTGGTCAGAGGATTCCCGCCACGTCGATGATCGAAACGTGACAAGTCGGCTCGTAGCTGATGAAGTTGTTGGCGTTGGTTGGGCTCCAGCCAAAGATCGGACTGAAGCGGTCGGTGAAGCGAGCGAAGAAGCCGTTGGCCGTTGGCAGAATCCCCTCGGGTCGGATGAAGCACTGCCAACCGCCGCCGGCGACCGGATAGGAGTCATAGCCGCGGCGGACGAAAGCCACGTTGTATGCGTACTTGCCTGAGACCAAGCCGTTGTAGGTCCAACCATCGCGATAGGCCTGACGGTATGCGGCGTAGTAGTTACCGATGACCACGCTACCGATGACGTTCAGAGGACGCTGTGCAGCCGTGAAAATCTGGGCGGCGCCTTCATTGAAGACATCGAGATAGCTAGATTCCACAGGCCTGTCGAAGACGTAATACTCCGCCGAAACCGGGCCAACTCCCAACGAAAGCACCCCATCCTTGTGAACAGCCGTCACGAACTGTGGCTCACTCCCAATAGGCCGAAAGAACACGACAGGATCTGATGCTGCGAGAGACACGGAGCCGTTCATCACCCCTGCGTGCCGCAGGAACATCGTGATGCTCGGTCCATCCACAATCAGCTCGCTAAAGGCGTTCCACACCTGCATCCCGGCGGCCATCAGCGCACCCCGTAAACGATCTTGACGGGCCTGCGATCGCCTGGCACGCCAGCAATAAAGCTCCAGGAAATCGTCGTGCCGCTCAGGTTGATGACCGGCGTACTCTGAATCGCTCCGCCTTCGCCTGGCGACAGAGTGGCGATCCAGGCCACGCCCTGCGCAAGCTCCGGAATGGTGACCGCCCCGTTGGAGGTCCCCGTGTTCACGCTCCCGAGCTGGCGCCCTATCCGGCTGGTGTACGACACCAGCGTTGCTCCCGAGGGGCCGTAGGTTTCAAGACCCGCTGGCATTACCAGATCCCCAGCCGCACACGCAGCACATTGTTGCCGTCGAACACCAGCAGCAAGTTGTCGCGAATTTCTAGCCGTGCTCCCGTGGCCGCAGTCCGCAGCAACCCGATCGTGGCCGTGATGGCAGACAGCGATGTCACGTTGAGCTTGTCCGCCGTCACTGAGTTGCCGGCCAGGCGCGCAACGTTCAGGTATCCCGCGGTGATCTTCTCCGCATTCAGGTTGGCGATATGCCCGTCCTGCACTGCGGCGAACTGAATATTGGCCGACTTCACGTAGGCGTCTGTGATGATGGCCAGCCGCGCAGACAACGACGCGACCGTCAACCGGTCCGCGTTGAGGCTATTGACCGCGATGCGATCGCCGCTCATCTCACCGAAGGTGATCTTCGCCGCGGACAGGTTGGCCACCTTGGCATCCGTGATGACGGCGTTGCCTAGCTGCAGCGTCCCAATCGAGCCGTTCGCGACGTAAAGATTCCGGATGTAGATCCCCGGCGGCACGGGCACGCCGTTGATGACGGTGGGCTCATGGACCTCGTACAGCAACGCCTTTGGGTCGCCGGCCGCCGACAGCACGTCTATCAGGTAGCTGGGGTCCAGCGACACCGTGCCTTCCTGGCCGCCCACGGCGTTGAACGGGCCAACCTTCCCGCCGCCGGAGATGTACCGGATCCAGTAGAAATAGGTCACCCCACCGGCGCCGCCGACCGGGTCCGCGTAGACCCAGCCCGTGGTCTGGCCTACGTTCACGGCCTGCGCCACATTGTTATTGGTGCTGCGGAAAATCTCGGCATAGCCGAAATAGGCAAAGTTCGGCTTGTCCCACTCCAAGATGACAGTGCCCAGTCCGGGCGTCACCTTGAGGCCCGTTGGCGCCGGCGGGATACCGTCCACCACGGGCGGCAGCGAAGGCTGGAACTGGCCGCCAGGGTTCTTCACCAGGATGGTCTTGCCGGTCGTGCCAAGCATCGTGACGATGCCATTCTCGACAAGGTCGCCCCAGGTCACCGCACGGTCCACCGCCTGGCCGCCCTTCCCGAAGCGCGTCTGCAGAATCTGCCGGACCTGCTCCATGGCCCGCGTCGCGGCCACGTTGTCCGGAAAGCGCGCGCTATCCACCGCGGGTAGCTCCGCGTAGCGAAGGCCCGTTACAGAGGAAGTCGCCATCGTCAGGCCGCCGTCACGTTGCCCAAGGTGGACGCCACCGTCACTTCCGTGACCGCTGCAGCCCCACTGACGGAATACTCGAACTGCCGCGCCCGGTAGTTCCCAGGCAGACGGAATGGGCGGCCGTTCAGCGCCTGCGCCGAAACACGCACCTCCCGCGGACCCGTCGACGATTCGATAACCGCCGTCAGTTCAAACTGCACCGGGTAGGCGTCGGCAATGACTTGCGCCGCGCCGATGTTCTGTGGCCGCTCGAGGATGTAGCGTTTGCTCAGATGCCGCATCGCCAGGCGAGCGCCGGCCCCCTCCCACTTGTGCACGGTGGTCCCGCCCAGCACCAGGAAAAGCTCGTCGCGGCGTCCGTCCGAGAAGCTGGCCGTGGCGTGCACGTCCGTCCGCGTCAGACTCATTGCGCCGCTGGTAAGGTCGAAGATCAGCCCGCCGCGCGCGGCGCCGGTGTCGTACCAGCAGAAATATCGGTTGTCGTGGACAGCGGCATGCATCGACTCGGGCCGGTACGCCTGCCACTGTTCGCGCGTCAGCAGCGCCTCTGTCACCAGCGACAAGCCGCCGGTCGGGTCCACCATGGCCAGGCCGTCAGGGGATGCATAGACCACACCTCCCTTAAACGGTTTGATGGTGCGCTTCGCCACGCAGGGCTGGTGGCCTTCAAGGCGCACAGGCGTCAACATCACCGGATCGGCCTGGGTGGCGAGATAGGTGTCGCCCTTGGTGCATATGACCGTGGCCTGACCCATGATCGCGCCACCCACGATTTCATCGGCCACAGGCGAAAAGTAGGGCCAGCCGTAGGGCTTGAAGACCTCCGACCGGCACACGCGCTTGCCGGAGAATCCAACCATGAACCCTGCCGGGTGCGCCATCAGGCCGAATAAGTCCGCCGGTGGTGGCACCAGGGAGCGCTCCGGCAGCGCTTCGCCCAGCAGGGTGAAATCGACCTTGTCGTTGAAGGCCACGGCGCCGGCCGGAATCTCCTTCCAGAGGCGCAGCACTGCAGTCCCGGCCGCGTCCGTAGTGGACAGGTACAGCCGTTTGAGCTGGATGTTGTACTCGCCCGTGGGCGGACCCTGCAGGTTGAATACGTTGATAGTGTCGCCCGTGGCAGCATCAAACGAGTCCGTCACCTCATTCGGCGGCCCTTCTTCGCCCCAGGCAGAAACGAAGGTGTACGCCAGCAGGCAGGCTTGCCGCTCGAGGTTCGCTGGGGGGTTCGGCTGGGACGTCACGATCACGGCGGCCGGCGCGGTTGCGGCGGGAATTCCTAGGCGATACCAGGCGGACGGCATCTGCGCGCCCGCGGTCGCCATAGTCGAATCCGTCACCCGCGGCGGCTGGCCGGCCTCGGTAAAGTAGGTGCGCTCCTGCGTGTCATCCGGAATCGGCCCGCGGGCCACGTCCGTGTCCTGCCTCCAGTGGAACCAGAACCGGGAATCGTCATCCAGGCTGCGACCGAATCGGTAGATCGCCAGAATCGGCGCAGCCTTCGCCAGCGTCGCGACCTGGGCCGGCGCCCGGCGCGGCACCAGTGAGCCGCGCACGACATTGACATTCAGCATGTCCTGGCTGGCGCCCGGCGGCAGCAGGTGCGGCTCCACCCTCGGCAGCATGCCGGAGAACGCCTTGACAGCTTCCCTCATGCCTACCTCGCGCGCGCTGCCGGCTTGCCAATCGCCGCGACGTTGCCGCGGGCACGGAACACCAGGATCGCCAGCAAGACGGCCAGGCCCAGCTGCCAGGCCGACACCGTGCTGTGGCGCACGGCGACGTCCAGGGCCTGCCCACCCGTGAAGACGAACATCAGGTAGGCGACCACCGCCATGCCCGGCCGGTAGCGCGCGCCGCGTCGGCGATAGCAGGCCAACCGCAAGGCCGTGGCGAAATTGGCGACCACAAAAAGAAGGGCCACCAAATGGTGGCCCGTGATGGCGCTGCTCAGGTCCGCTGGTTGCATGTCAGCCTCCCCTCTTCCAGAACGTCAAATCGCCGGCTTTGATCTTCTCGATCAATGTCAGGGCCAGGGTAACGGCCACGGCGGCCACGCCGAACCCCGTAACAACGGTTTCACGAATGCCGACCAGGCTCCCAAGTTCCGGCGCGGCGAAGTAGCCGATCAACCAGGACACCAAGCCGTACACCAGGCGTTTTGCAACACCCAGCTCGTTGTTGTGCAGGATAAAGACCGCGGCGCCGGCGAATGCTCCGATGAGCGCACCGCCGTCCACCCCAGGCAGCATGGCCCCGAATAGGATCCCTGACGCCGTGGTCGCGGCCGCGCTTATTCCGCTGGTAGGTTCAGCCATTTTTTCTCCGGTGTGGTGGGCGAACGCCCTAGGTTCTAGATAATCTTCGCGGCGCTGATGAACAGCTGATCGAGATAGGCATCGTCCCATCCCATCACGCTGGCCATGTATGCGATCGTCGGGCTGCGGCGCTCCCACGTGATCGCCCGCTGATAGGCAAGGCGGTACAGCATCGGCGTCGCTACGTCATTAAAGTGAGCTTCCACCACGGCCAGGTGACCGGCCGCGTCAAGGGCCGCCAGCCCTTGGAAGGGTGTGACGGAGGTGGGCACCGCAACTGAAGGAGCTTCCGGCGGTGGCATTTCGCCCGGCACCAAAGTCAGCGGGACATCCAGCTTTTCGCCATGCGGCGCGTAGAACTCGCGCCCAGCCGCGGATAGCTCGACTCGTACGTCGTCTTCGAACTGCCAGTAGCTGCCCGCCTCAGGATCTTTAAAGCTCTGCATTACCGGTACTCCATCCAGGTGACGGTGTCGATGTTGTAGGCCACAACCGCGTAGTTTTGACCAGTGGGGACAATGGCGGACGCACCCACTCCGGCGCCCGTCATTGCTGCCGCCCAAGCCGGCCGAGTCAAGATGCGACCTTGTGACAGAATCTGAAAGTTCGCTATGTCACCGGTCGTCACCCCTGCGACCGCAACCTGGATGGGACGGCCAGTGGAATTGACGTAGAGCGTGCCATTGGGATTGCGGCTGCCGGTCACGTCGACGAGAGACTGGTTGATCCCAAACGCCGTATTGATGATGCTCAGCAGGTTGACGATCTGCGCTTCGTTTGCCGTCTTAATCCACGCTCCGAACGAACCGTTGACGGTGGATCGCCAGTAGACCTCCGAGTCCAGCGTCACGTACGTCTGGAAAGCCGTTACTGCGACCACCCCTCCTTTCTTCACGATGAGCGTACCCGCCTTGCCGACTGGGTACCCGGTGCCGGCTGTGGCGCCAACATTCGTGTCCTGCCACCACGTGCCATCCTCTGTGAGCAAGTCCAAGTTGCTGCCCGAAGCAGAAAGGCGGATGGGCGTGCCGTGTAGCTGGTATGCGCCCTTAGAACTCGCCCACTCGGCCATCCCCTTGCCGTTCAACCACACGGCGCCGATGTCGCTGGAGGGAATCTCGTTCACGTTATAGGGATGGATCGATCGCCGTAGCAGTCGCCTTTCCTCTGCCCAGCCGGTATTCGCTGCATTGCGGCGCTTCAACCATCCCGTGCCCGTATCCGCCCAGCTCATATTGGGCAGCAGATTGGCGCCTGCCACCGCCGCCGGGTCAGTCGCACCAGAGAAGTCTGTTGCCACGGTGACGAAGTTGTCATCGACTTCATCGGCGGTCAGCAACCGCGCCAGCATTCGGCGAAGAGTAAGCTTTTGCGCCATATCAGCCTCGCACGTGCCGAAGGGTCCAGTTGACCGTGAACACGTCCTCCGGATCCTTGGTCTTCGTCCCGAACGCCGTCCGGTTCGTCATCAGCCCACTCGAGGCAGCATTGAACAATCCGGCCTCCCGCCACTCTCCAGTCGCCACGCCCGCGCCAAAAACTGCTGTGTAGGTACGCTGCGCACCGGGACCGGCGATGGTCACAGCCTGCCTCGAGCCGGCAATCTCCGCGCCCAGCGCAAGGTCGGTACCGCCGGCGGGCGCCGCGGATCTGCCCGCCGCCATATGGGAAATCGGGGGAACAGCCTCGCCCGCACACCGGGCGGCGATGTAGCCCAGGCCACCATCGACCCAAATGTTGTCCACGATGAAGCGTTCCACAACGCCGGTTTTGCCGCGATGGGCAATAATTTCGAGACGACCAAGCGCGCCGGCCACGCTTCGCTGCTGAGCCTGATCTTTCATAGGTCTTGTTTCCTAAAAAGTGATGAGTTCGCCGACGTATGGGCTTTCAACGTAGCCCGTGGCGTAGGTCTGCTTATGAAGGGATACATCGTCCGCCGCCGCGGAGCTGTCCAGGAATGACCTGGATAGACGCAATGCCAAAGGGTCCACTGCCGCGGCCGCGTCGCGCAGCTCGACCTGCACCGTTGCTGTGAGGGAATCGATGCTCACGCCCGTATCCACCTGGGGGTAGCCGAAGACGACACTCTCCAGGGCCGTTGCGGAAGACAGCACCGAAGCGGCGCTGCCGACGGAAAACGCCTCCACAGCACCCGCCGCGTCCAGCCACGCGACCATCTGGCCCAAGGCGATGGAATCCTGCGCTGAGGCCAGGTCGGTCAACAGCGCTGTCCGGATCAGAGAGAACACCTCTTGCGCTGCAGCCGCATCAAGCAGCACCGGACTCATGCCGCGAGCGTCCAGCGACGCCTGAACCTGCACTGCCACCCATTGCGGCAGGGCCTGCATGAATGCACTCAGCAGGAAAGGCCCTCCCACATACATGGGCTGCACGTAGCCGTCGGCATAGGATTGCCGGAAGTCGATGCCGGGCACTTCGACGCGGGCGGTTGCCCGCACGATTTCCCGTTCGACGTGCACCCCGCCCGTGGATTTCTTAGAACTGGTCACGAACCTGGAATTTCAGGATGCCGAAGGCGGTCTGAATGCGGCCGTCAGGAAACCGCGTTTCGACCTCGGCCTCAAACTCGCCTGCCGTGTCCAGCGCGGTCTGCGACCACTGCATCACCACGCGCCCGCCCCGGCCAGGTTCTGTGTAAGGCGGCGTGAATTCAATTTCCTGCGTCTCCGGGTTCTGGTACCCCGCGATGGGAAATGCGCTCATCGTCGCCTTCACCTGCTCGCCTCCAACTTCGCGGAACAGGACGCGCACTGCGGTACCCGCGCCGGACACGTCAATCGGCAGGCCGGTCCGCTCGTCCGTAAGCGACAGGATGAGGTCGGGCGCGGTGTCGCCCTGCACCAGTCGAATCTTGGTCGCAGCCATGGCTATTTCTGTTCGTTGGGGCTGGTCATTGCCTTGGCATTGACGTCGCCGGTGAGAGTGGCCTGGCACGCAGCCAGGTGCTGGGCGGCGCGCTGGTGGAAGGCTGGCACTGTGTCGGCCTCCTTCAGGAAGGCCCGATACAGGACGTAGTCGACCAGGGCAGGCGCGTACTCACCCTCTGCCGCCAGTTCGACATTGCCCTGATCCTGCATGACAGGGACGGGACGCTTCGCATAGGACACCTCGACAACGACGCCGGCGCGCGCGGGCGGATAGACGTCGAACTGCCCGGGGCTGCGCTCGTCATAGAGGAAGTGGCGGACTTCCATCGCCTTGGCCTGGCTGCGCCAGTTCGGCCGCACACGTGCCAGCGCGCCGGCGTCCGTCACGGTAATGGCGCGCTGGCGCGGCGCCGACACATTGCGGGGGACGTCGAACAGCAAACGGGCTCCGCCCGGCAACTGTTGCCGGTAGCCCTCGGCGCAGGTGAAATCCTCGGTCACCTCGTAGATGTCCGGCCGAAGGCGGTAGGCTTCGAGGCGGCCGTCGCTCAGCCACATGGGCAGCTCAGCGGCTTCCCAATACACCGCAGCGTTGTCCTGCAGGATGGTGCGCGCCCGGTCCAGCACTTCGGATACTTTCATCGGAACTCGTCTCCACCAGTACGCATTTGCCGCTTGACGAAGCCGCGCGCGCCATCGTCGGCCAGGACGTTGCAAGCCCGGTCAAAGTCGGCCAGGTATGCTCCGGCCCTGCCCGCGTCCGCATATCCCGCCTTGTGTTGATGCAGGCGCGCCAGCGCACCGTTCGCCAGGTGCTCGGCGTAGAAGTTCAGCAGGACGTCGGCCAGCTCCCTGGCGGTGCGCGTGGGCGCATAGGCCACCTCCAGACGCAGCGCCCGCGGCGCCTTGACCGTCAGGGATGGCACCAGCTGGATGATCCCTGGAAGGCGGCAGTAGAACCGGGAGATTTCGGCCGTGGTGCCGACTTGGCGCCAGGCCCATCCGTCCGGGAACATTTCTTCCAGCTCGGGGCGTGTTGCTGATGTCAGCGCGCCCTCGGGCAGCCAGGCGGCCATCACGCCCACGATCTGCGTGTCGGCCTCGGGCGCGTCCAGCTCATACTCGGTCGTGCCGGGCACCAGCGTCACCGGATCAAGGAAGGTCCGAAGTAGGCGCGTGCGGGTGCAGAACTCGATTGCAGCGTCGACGATCGCGTCATCTACTGCCGGCGCCGGCGCGCCCTCAACGAACGGCACGACGAACCGCTCGAAATCTGCCAGGGCCGCCATTTAGTTCGGCTCGCCAGCCGCGCGCGAGTTGGCCAGGCTGACGATCTGCTGGATCATCTCGTCCTTCTTGAGGCCGTTGTCCAGCTGGTGATTGAACTGGCCCAGAGAAAACGCAACCAGGTCTTCCTTCTTCATGCCCTGCAGATTCGGCATGTTGAACGGCGGGATCTGGGACTGCTCGGTCCCTTGCCCGGCGGCCGTGCCAGTTTGCGGCTCGGTCACCACCAGGCCGACGCGGCCCGGGTCTTCTTCTGCCTCGTCCCAGGCTTCGCGCCAAACGTCGGGGTATCGGATCAACTTGCTGGCGATCAGCGGCGGGACGAAATGGATTTGGTTGGCAAGCCACTCCAGGCCGGTGCCGGCCACTGTGTCCGTCTTCCGTTCCTTCTTCCCGATGTACATGACCGGGATGAGATTGCTTTGCTCCATGGGAACTCCCAAAAAAATGGGGCCAGGCGGTTACCCACCCAGCCCCTGAACGCCGCACCAGGCGGCGAGACAGCCCCGAAAGGATTAGGCGACGCCCACCATTTGGCCGTTGACCAGTGCCGTGATCTGCGGCGTGCCCGTGAAGGCTGCGCCGCTGACCGTCGCCACCAGCTTGACAGGCTGCTTGAAGGAGATGGGATGGGCCTTGGAATCTACGATGCCGGCGGTGGCGATATCGGCACCGGCGAGCCAGACGTCCAGGTCGGCCACGGGGCCCGCGGACGCGTCGTAGGGTTCGAAGCCGATATCCACCTTGACGCCGGCGCCGGCGGCATCGGCGATCAGGCGCAGCGCCGTCACCACCACGCCAGCCGGGATGACGCCCAGATAGACCTTGTCGCCGGCCGCGGCAGCGCCGCGATAGCCGTAGGTTTCCACCCAGGCATTGCCGAAGGCCTGCGTGTGCAGGGGCTTCGAGTTGTAGTCGGGAGAGTAGCGATCCATGAATTTCTCCAGTTCCACCGACAGCAGGCGGCCCACGGCCGCCCGCCGCCGATCAGGTGTTGAGGTTGACGGCGGTATCCAGGGCGATCACGCCGTGGTCCGTCGGGATCTTGTTGCCGCGCGCGTCCGGCACCGAGAAGCGGAGCTTCGCCTTGCCGCACATGACTTCGCCCGCGACCTCGAGATTGCGCTCGAAGTTGTAGCGGTTCTCCATCCAGTTGGCGTAGGTGTCGGAGCCCTGGTTCTTGCCGTAGACGTGGGCCAGCGCCTGCGCGCCCAGCAGCATGCCGCGGTCGACGGCGAATCCCGGTTGCAGCGTCGGGATGGTGACGTCGGCCTGGGCCGCGGTGGCCTGGCCGGCCTGCGTGCAGTACTGGACCGAATCGCCCGGGTTCAGGCGGATGGCGCGGTCCATCTTGCGCACCAGGATGTTGTGCCAGATACCGGCTTCCCCCGTGAACAACGGGTGCTTCTTCGGGCCAGTGAACGACGAGGCGCGGTTCCAGGCATTCTGGAGGAAGGTGCGCCACTGCAGGCTGTTGGCCGCCGTGTTGGTCAGGATGCTCTGCCACATGCGGTTGGTGACCAGCAGCAGGTACAGCGGCTCGTCATCGGCAGCGGCATCGCCCGCGATCTTGATCGGCTGGAGCTTGAACTCCATGTCGTCGATGATCGCGCCCAGGTGGTCCAGGTGTTCCAGCTTGAACGTGTCGGTGGTGTCGATCGCGCCCAGCGCCTGGCCGCCCTGCACCAGCGACGTGCCGTCGGCGACCCAGTGGCGGTTGAAGGTCGGCGCCTTGACGGGATTGATCATGATTTCGGCGAAATCGGGATCGGATGCCATGGGCACCACCCAGTCCGTACCGACCTGGGAGCCGCGGGTGCCAGCCAGGTGCACGATGGTGGACTGGTCGTTGAAGCGGCGGAACCAGCCCTGCAGGTTCGCCATCGCCAGGCCGCGCAGGTTGTGCACGGTGCGCTGCTGGGTCATCTTGCCGCCGGCGTCGACCACCTTGGTGGCCAGGTCGATGCGGATGTCCATGCTGGACATATCCAGGCGCTCGCCTTTGCCCTCGGCCTGCTTGTCGCCCATGATCGGCTTGCCGCCGGTCTGGTTGATGAGGTCAACGCTGACCTGGTCGCCCTGGGATTTCGTCAGGTCGGTCACGCGGACGAGCGGCATGTCCGGGCTGGTCTGGCCTTTCAGCTTCGCCTCGGCCGCCGATTGCTTCGGCGCCGCCCCGGTCAGGTTGTTCATCAGCGAGGGCTGACGTTGAGTGTTGGCGAACAGCGCCGCGCCAAAAACCTTGCGCGCGAGCGGCGAGCCAACGGGAACAGTAGTTTGGGACATATAGCCTCCAGTTCGTGAGGATTACGAAGAGAGGCGCGCCAGCTGCGCTTCGATTTCATCCGGCGACATATTCATGAAGTGGTCCGTCAGGGCGCTGCCCGACAGCGCCGTCATGGCGTCAGCCTGGGAACCGGCGGCCGGCTGGCCGCCAGGAATATCGGAAAGCGTGGAAGGACCCGATGCGGTCGCCTGCGCCTTGGCGACGGCTTGCGCAACGCGCGCGGCTTGATCGGCTGGCTGCTGTCCGGCCGCGGCCTGGGCCTGGCCGGGCAGCTCGATCGTGCCGCGTTCGGCTTCGTACATTCGGAGGGCCGCATCGAACCGCTCGGCGAGCGGCTTGTCCTTCCATGCCACGCGGCTGCGCAGCATGGAGTCGATATCGGCAACCTCGTTGAACGCGGCCGGGTCAGTGGTACGGAGGTGGGCGAGTTTCTGGTTTGCCTGGATGGTGTCCTCGACGGACACGATGGCCTGGACCTGCTGTTCGCGCCGCGCGGCCTCTGCCTCCTCGGCTGCCGGCCGTCCGGCGTCCACCTGGCCGCGCAGGTCATTCACCATGGCGATCAGGTTGTCCATCCGGGCGGCGACATCGGGGGCTTCTTCGCGCAGCTGCTCCAGCAACTGCTCGTCGACGATCGTGGAAAGATCGGCCGACTTGGTGGCCTTGCCCAGATGGGCCGCAGCCTGGTCCAGTTCCAGCTTGGACGTCAGTTCCCGAACCATCTGCTCAGCCCGGACCGCGCGTTCGCGCTCCTGCTGCAGCACCTGGTACGGAATGGCGTGCTTGCCGTCCTTCGTCAGTACAACGGATTCGAGCTGTTCGCTCTGGGCGCCAACAGCTGGCGCCCGCGTCCCTTCCTCGCCGGTACCGGGCGCTGCACCGCTGGTATCGCCCTTGGGGTTGGCGCCGGACGCGGCATCCGCGGCGGCTCCTTCGGTCGTGGTGTCGTCGGCGCCGATGGTGGCTTCCTGCCCACCAACCAGCGCGGCAAGCGCCTCTTCCGACATGCTGAGGGGGTCGCGCAAAACCTCATCGAGGTCGGCGATGGGAAATTCCGTCGTGTTCTCCGTGCTCATCTCTTCCTGCTCCTAGTTTTCGGATAGGTCCGTGGGTGGAAACGAAAAAAGCCCCCAGCGATTGCTCGATGGGGGCTTGCGGGTTGCCCGTATCCCAGGGCGGGGAATCTGTGTGACGCTACGCGGCCGCTACCTGCTGACCGCCAAGGCGGGACCGGACTTGGTCGACCTCGTCGGTTAGTTGAGCGAATCGCTCCTGCAGCTGGGCGCCGCCGGTCGCCGCTTCGGCGCGGATGCGCGCCCGGACGGTCTCGGCTTGTTCGTGCATCTCGGTCTGCTGCAGGCGGGCCTGCCACTCGGTCGTCCGATCGGCCAATTGCTGGCGCAGCTTCTGCAGTTCTTCCTCATAGCGCGCCATCGCGCCGTCGACCTGGCCGACCGTATCCGCGTCGCCGGCCGCGCCGGCCTCGGCACGGATGCGCTCGGCCTCGGCCAGCAGCTTCTGTGTGCGGGCCTGACGCTCCTCGATCTTGGACTGAGCATCCTGCATGGCGGCCTCGGCTTGCGCCGCGGCGGCCTGGCTGGCCTGCTGTTTCGCCTGCTGCGCCTCCGGCGAATTGGGATCAGCCTGGATCCCCAGCTGCGACCGCAGGAACTCGGCCATTTCCTTGCGCTTGCCGAAGTCGGACATTTCCAGCGCGAACGGGATCAGCAGGCCCTGCATGTTGGGCGGCATGGACTTGAGGATTTCCGCGAAGGCAGCGAACTGTTGGGCGCGATAGGTAGGCGTGCTGGGCACGTCGGTCAGGGCGACCTTTACCGGTGCCGTCTGAACGTCGTTCTCCTTGTAGGCCTGACCGGTGACCGGATCCTTGCGGGGAATGTTCACGATCACTCGGCGCTTAACCGTGCCGTTGTCGACCAGGATTTCCGCCTGATCGGTCATGTCTTCTTTGATGAGGTCCAGCAGCGCATTGCCCACGCCGCGGCGCGCGATGCGGTAGTGGTCGTTGATCTTGGCCAGGGTCGTGACGCCCTGCTCCACCAGCGACTGGATGGCCAGGCCGGAGCTGGCATTGGACTGCTGACCCATCATGGCGGCGTACACGCCAGCAGCTTCCTGGATGGCCTGCTTGCGCTCCTGCATGATCTGGAACTGCTGCTGGGATAGTTGCTGGTTGTCGTCGACGGAGATGGCGCCCAGCTTGTTCACGCGGCCCGGGTTCATGACCACAAAGGCATCCGCACGACCCAGCTCCCGGCTCACGTCCGACACCGAGTTGTATTTCGGGTCGAACGCATCGGAGTCGACCGTGGCGCGCCGGCTACTGAGCAACCACATCATCTTCGCGGAGCGTGCATTGACCTCGTCCTGCGGCGAAATCATGGCGCGGATCAGGCCATAGGGCACGCCCGTCAGGTCTTCCCGGTACCCGAAGAACGGTACATACGGGAACCTACGCCGGTTGGTGCCGCGGTCCAGCACTCGAATGGGGCCGATGTAGAAAGCCGAGCGGATCTTGTCGTAGACCGCCAGCTTGGGCTGCACGGCACCCGACGCGACCAGTGCGCGGTGCACCTGGTTCTTGTCGTTGAACTCCAGTGTCCGGCCGCCGGGCAGTGACAGCACCAGGCCGCGCACCCAGACCCGGTACCAGACTTCGAAGCACGTCACGACGCGGCGGTCGATGTCGCGCCAATCAAGGTCATCCCAGGTCGTGCGCGTGCCTTGTAGCGCATCGTTGAAGAAGTCGGCGGACGCCCGCGACTCGCTGGTCAGGTAGTCGGCCCAGTCCCGCCAGTTGGCCGCGGCCAGGATCATTTCCCGATGCTGCGGGAAGAACGAGGCGATATGGTCAGCGTCGTACCGCTTCTTGCGCACCACGTACCGCGCATCGCTCCAGTCCAGAGCCTTGCTGCGCCAGTCCCAGAACATCTCAGACCGGTGCACGCTAGTGACGCGGTATGGATAGTTGAAGGGGTTGCTGTCCCTGGACACTTCAACCACGCCCAGGCCTGCCTTGATTTGCCCGGCGTATGCCTCAGACGTGGCGGTGTCCGCCTGCGTCTCTCGCTCGGTTTCGTGCATCTTGGCCGAAAGCGCCTCGGCGACGTCCTGGTACTTGTCATCGTCCCCGCCGACGCGCCAATCGGTGCGCGTCTTGGCCTCCATGCCCAGCACCGCGTTGACGGTCGGTTGGATCAGGTTCGTCACCAGCGGGCCGAGACCTTTATCTTCCAGGCGCGCGAGCGTATCGGCGTCCAACTGGTTGCCGTCGTAGTAGTCGCAGGCCTTGTCAGCCTCGCGGCGCCAGGACGGCTGGTCGCGGATTTCCTCCAGCCAGCGCTCCAACTGGGTGACCGACAGCGCGCCCGGCTCGGCCGGCGCCTGGTCGCGGGCGTGCGCGGTCGCGCCGTCGTCGCCATCGAGGAGGCGGAAGCCGGTAACGGAAGTGTTCATGCGCGCCAGTTGTCCCGGTGTCGTTTGAAATTGATGGGCACGTTGTCGCGTGCGTAGCGGAGGGACATCACGCCGTAGCGCGATGCGGAAATGACGTCGTCATCGATCTTCACGATGGCGCCGTCCTTGCGGTGATAGGTGCGGTACTCGGATAGCCACAGCTCCAGGTGGGAAAACACCTTGAACCGGCCTGTAACCATCCGGTTGAGGATGATCTGGATGCCCGCCTCAACCCCGTTGGAGCCGTCCTCAAACTGTGTGCGCTCGGGCAGCATTGCCACACCCTCGGCGATATATGCGTCGCGCATCGGCGTGCCGGTGTCCTTCTGCGCCTGCAGGGCGTCGTGCGGCCAGGCCACCGGGATCCAGCTTCCACGGCCCTTGATAGCGCTGGCATGTACCGATACCGGCTGTTTCTTGGCCGCGTACACGTCGTACACGTAGACGATGTCCGCGTCCTGGTTGTGGGCCAGCCAGGCCGCGGCCGTCGGGTGATCCCATCCCAGATCCAGGCCGCAAATGCGTGGCCAGCTGTCCGGGATGTTGAACGGTGGCACCACGATGCTGGATTCCGGTACCGGAAAGACCGCGCCGGAGCCCAGCACGGGCCTGCCATACGCGCGGGCCTCGCGCTCATGCTCCGGGTAGCTGGCCAGGATGGCGTCGGCCTGATCGCGGGTGTAGTGCTCGGCATCGTAGATGCCCATGAACACCACAACCGTGCCGGTGTGCTTGTCGATCAGGAACCGCTTGACCGTCGCCGACATGCCCATCAGGGGCGTGAAGGTCATGTACACCGGGCCCAACGTCGTGTTGGTCCGGGTGATGGCCTCCATGTAGATGTCGTGTGGCGGCTCCTCATCGAGCCAGACGAAATCCAGGGTCTCCGCCTGGAACTTTTCCCGGCCCTGCTCGTAGTTCCGGAAGCCCAGCACGCTCTCGCCGGCCTGGACGTCACCGCCGCCGCCATGGCGCACCACGATCATGGACACCGCGCCCGGCACGCCGGCCAGCGGCGCTGTCTCTTTGATCGCGTCCGCCGGGATGGCGCCAGTGCCTCGATCACTGTCCACACCAGGGCGGCCCAGCAGCAGGCGCTGCATGCCGTCGCGGGTCAGTGCAGAGGACACCGAAGCCGCCCAGCCCGCGGTCGGCCGCTGGAATGCCTTGCCTTCCCACCAGTCCGGGTAGCGTCCGGTCAGGTGCATGGACGTCTCGTAGGCGCCCGAATAGGTCTTGCCCAGTTGGTTGCCGGCAGAAAAAAGGCGCTCGCGGTATACGGCGCCTTGTGCGTGAAACTCCCTCTGCTTCTCGTAGGGGCGGTAGTACTTCAGCCGGTTGCGCTTGGCGCGCCAGGCTCGCTCCTGCAGCGCCCTGGCCAGCATCAAACGCGGATTGGACATCAGTGCATCGTGGCCCCGGCGCCAGCGGCGCGCAGCTGGGCGAGGACGGTTTCCACGGGCACACCTTCCAGTTCGGCAATCTCGGCAGCCGCCTGAGCAATGGTTTGATCCAGTTCGGCGTCCGATTTCTTGTCCAGCTCGCCCAGCCGCAATTCCTTGCGCTCGACGAACATGCCCAGGTGCCGACCGATCAGCTCCAGATTGGGCGTCTTGGGCGCCAGCTTGAGCGTGAAGTTGCCGTTGCGGTCCCAGCTCCAGCCGATGATGCAGCGGCGGACCTGCTCCGGCAGCAGTTTCAGATCCCGCGGGCTCGTGATGTCGCGCACCTCGCCCGTCGTCGGATCGGTCACCACCAGGTCGGCCGGGTCGTAGAAGCCCATCGCCACCCACTCGGCCAGCACGCGCTCCGCTTTCACCTCCAGCTTTTCCGAGAGCTTGTCGCGCATGGCCTGGACCGCCGCAGCGACATTAGCCTGCGCTAGCAGCCGGGACGCGCCACTGACCGCCGCCGCGCCTTTCGCCTTGTAGGCCGCCTCATACGCCTTGGTCTGGTTCAGGAAGCCGCCGGCGGCGAACTCATCCACGAACCGACGCTGTTGCGGCGTCAGGGCGGTATCCGCAGACACCACGCGGCGGGCGGCGGTCGACAACGTGCGTTTCGAGCGCGCAGGCGTCTTCCGCGCCTGCTTGGGCGCTTTGGATTTCCTGGTGGGCATAAGGCTGATTGAGTAACAGGTTGAAATACAATGACGTAGCGCTCTGTGGGAGCACTGATCAGCTACGTGAGGGAAAGGATGTCGTTGGATGACACCGCCGAGAAAGCGCGGCGCAATTTGGTCGCCGCTGCTACTGGCATCATCGCAGTTTGGGTGTTGGGAATTCCACTGGACGGAAAGCTCATTGGAGCGATCAACTTGGACAACGTCCAACCTTGGCGAGCCTGGTTCTGCGCCACGACCGTTCTTGTCTACTTCTGGTTGCGATACAAGCTATCCCCCAAACGCATCGAAGCTCGGGATAACCACCGAAACCAGAAAGAGGTCGACAGAAAGGACGTTCAAAATAACTTTGCTGTGGGGCAGTTCTACCGCTTCCTCAGCGGCAAACGCTACTGGATCCGCCTCATTGACATGCCAACTGCACCAGTCGGCATGATTCCCTCTCCCGCCACAGACGTGAAATGGACCACGGAGTACTCGGCGGGCAAGATAACTTTTTTGTGGTACCTCCGGCCTACCGACGGTACTGAGCCCATCTTCAGCGGAGCACCTATCGAACGGGTAGCATTCCGAGTGCAGTGGCCGGTTCGCGCGGCTCGCGGTTTGTGGCACCAACTCCGACGAATTAGGAGTCTGACCTGGAATAGCCTCGAGGTATCCCTCCCCGTCTATCTGACGAGCGTGGCCCTGGCTATCTGCCTCTGGAAGTTAGGTGGAAGCCTCTACTACGACTGGCCCTTCGTGCGCCAGTTGCTTTCGGCATAAAAAAACCCCGCTCGGTTTCCCGGCGGGGTTCTTAGGCGCACTGATGACCAGTGACAGAATGGGGCCGATTTTGCGGGTTCAATTCTCAGAAGTCAAGCAGCGGCCTCCAACTCTCCCACCATCCCGGCACCACGCAGCACCGATTCGATCAGCTCCATGGCGCGGGCCTCCTCCCCTTTCTTGCCCTCCTCCACGGTACCGGAGCCCTTGCGCACGATTCGCGCACCGCGCAGCCAGATCGTGATTTTTCCGTTCTGATCGGTCACCGTGCGTTCGCTGATGCCGGCGTGGATGGCCAGGTCTTTCAGCAGCACGCGGCTGCGGTTGCCTTTCTCGGCGAAGTACCTGGCGACGATGCCGTCGCGCACCGCGCGGTTCACGATGTGCCCGGACAGAACGCCGCTTCCCATGACGCCATCGGACACCGCGCGCACCGCGGCGAACCAGTCCTGATCCCAGACAGAGCTGCGGCAGCACGGGCAAGGTGTGGTCTGCGGGAGAAAGCGAGCCTCCAGGATGCGCTGGTGCAGCGGCGTGAGCGCCTGCAGCTCGCGCAGGATGAATCCGGCCTGCGCTGCGCCGTCAACGCCGGCCAGGCCGCGGCCAGTACGCGGCGTGCGGTCCGCCATCTTCACCATGGCGGGCCTGTCCAGCGTGCCGTTGGAGTAGTTGAAGGCGTAGGTGAGGGCCTGGTGGGCACCCTTGAAAAGCGGTTCGGACACTGTGCGCTCCTGGCAATCGGGAAAATTCTGGGCACCGGCCAGGCCGGCGGGCTGATCAGTCCTGGTCATGAAATCCGCCAGTGCGCGCGCGGCTGCCGCCGTGCATCGAGTGCATGCGCGGCTGGGCGCCGATGCGCTCCGCGTTCAGGCCAAGGGTTGCGGCCATGCGCAGCGGCTTGCGGCTGGCAACGCCGGGCAGCACTTGCACCTGGCCGGCGTGCACGGGGGTAAGCGCCGGCGCCATTGGCTCAGGTTCTGGGGTGGTGGTGCTGGCGGCAGGCTCTTCGGCCGCAGTGCTGGATTTCTTCCCCAGCCACTGCGCGTATGCCTCCGGCTTCGTCGCCCCGACGCCAATGCGCATGTCGCCGGCGCACTCCCACCATTCCGTGCCTGGTGGGCGGCCGGGCCACAGGCGCAGCCGCGGGCGGATTGCCGGATGGACGGGCGCCTGGCCCGGGCCCGTGGTTCGCCGGCGCGGTTTGGCCGGCTCCCCGCGTTGCCGGCGCTGCTCGGCCTGCACGATCTGCCAGATGCGCTCGGGCGTCACGCCGAACTCAACCGCCAGGTCGGTGGGACGCTCGCCGGCCAGGCGTCGGTGCAGGATTTCGGCGTTTCGTTCGCTGGTGCTCATGCTTGGCCCTCCACGCCGAACAGGACCGATTGCGGGTCGTAGGTCAGCAGCGCGGTGACGGTCACCTCCAGCCTGCCGCCGTGCTCGTCGGGTTCGGCGCGGCGAGCGTTGATTTCGCGCACCCATGCGTCATCCTGGAACACCACGTCCTTGAGGCTGTCCATGACCACCTTCTGCGTGTTGTCCAGGTCCAGGCACTGCACGGAATCGTCCCAGGACGCGCCCATCTTGCGCTGGCGCGTCTTCCAGTCCTGAGGACGGTTCGGGTACAGCACGAAGTCAACGCGCACGCGACCGATGATCGGCTGGCGAATGCCGCACGCCTTGGCACGCTGTGCCACCTCCTCGCGGTAGGCCAGGGCCTCCTTGGTGACGTAGGTCGTCGTGAACGGCTTGCCACCACCACGCGGGGCGACAGTGCGGCTCTGCCAGTAGCGGTTGGCGCTGATCGGATACGGCAGCACCAGGCTGTGGGATTGGGTGGGCATCAGGCTCCCTCGCTGCGCAAGTCGCGCAGCCATTCGATACGCGCCGTGGCCTTGGCCTCCGGCGCAGGTTGAAAGTTGCCGCACACGCGGCGATACAGCGGGCTGACGAAAGTGCCCGGGCGGTCGGTCATGCTGGCGCAGCGCCCTAGTCCGACAGCCGCAAACTTGGCGTTGTCGCGCAGCGTGAAGCGATCGCAGTAGACGCACTGCACGGTCGCGATCACAGGTTCACCCCGTAATCCGCGCGCAGCCGGGCTTTGTCCTGGTCGGTCAGGCCTGCCGCGTCGATGACCCGGGCCTTGAACCGCCAGAACTCCTCGCCCTCGGCTTGGAAAATCCCCAGCTCCGCGCCGCGGTCGGTGATGCCCTGCGCGCTGGTGACCCATGCCTGCCGGTCGGCCGCCTTGGCAGCAGCCGCGCGCTTGGCGTCGACCTTGCTGCCCGCCGTGGGCGGGTTCAGCACCTTGGCGACGAAGATGTCCAGAAAGCCGGCCGTGATTGGCCCTGCGTCGCCGGTCGCGGCGCGATCGGCCACGGCCAGGAGGTAGGCCTCGACCAGCTGTTCACCGGACACGCCCGCAGCGATCCAGGCGGTAATGCGCGGGTCATTGCTCTGCGTGCCGCGTGGCTGCTTGCCACGGGCCATTTCCTGGCGCCGGATCCAGACCGCGATCGCCATGGCCTGTTCCTCGGCAGTCTTCCCGGCCAGCTGCGGCGGCGGGGCCTCGCCCTCGCGTACGTGCGCGCCCGCGAGAGACGCCGCCGCAGAAGGAGTTTGTTTTATCTGTTCTTGCTCTTGTTCTTGTTCCTGCTCCTGCTCTTGGCTTCGGAGGGGCTTACAAGGGGCTTCAAAGGGGCTTACTTCCGGACGGTCGCTAAACCGCTTCGAAACCATGTGAAATGCCACCCCGTATTTCTCGTAGAACGGCTCCAGATAAGGGTTTTCGGGCAGTCCGTCATACTCGCGCTGGATGCCCTTGCAGCGGTTGTCTTTGGCCTCCAGTTGTGCCGCGATCTGGTAGCGGGCCATTTCGACCACCCACACCACCATGCTGTCCTCGTCAAACCGGCAAAACCCCGCTTCGCAGGCGCTTCGAAGCCCCTTCAAAGCCCCTTCCAAGGGGAGTCCGGTATCGGCCGTGATGTAGGCCGGATTCAGGTGATACAAGCCCAGCATGTTGGCGTGCTGGCACGTCATCAGGTACATGGCCACGATGACCGCCTCAGCACCCTTTTGCTTCAAGGCTCGACCCGTGCGCCCGCTCCAGAACTGCGGGCCGACCTTTGCGTATTCGCGCATATCGAGCCCCTCCTACGCCCGCCCGCGGTCGCGGCCGGGGGTTTGCCACTGCGCGACCAGCAAGCACGCCAAAGCGCGCGCAATCTCACGCGTCAGGAGCGACTCCAGACGACCCGGGTCCATCGTCATCAGCGCTTGTGTCGAAATTGCGTACGCGACAGCCTCGCGCCCAAGACGCACGGTCATGTGCACCTGCCCACGCATCGTGGAGAAATCGGTGTCCGCCACCAGAACAGCCATCTCGGCATACAGCAGATCGGTATCCATCGAGGCCGCTGATGAATGACCTACGAACGTCGGTGCAAGCGACCGCAACGGGACGCGCGCTGGGTACCCACGCTGAATCTCCTGCTCCATCGACGAGAAGTCGTATTCAGGCCGCCGATCCACCGGCAGCAGGGGATGGTTTGGCAGCTCCTCGCGCACCAGGTTGATAATTGCGGCCAGGGCGCGGTTGCGCTCGCAAGCGCTTGCCAGCAAAGCCCGATCCATGGCCTGCGACTGGGTCTGGGCGGCGTGGTCTTGCTCCAGTTCGGCGATGCGCTCGCGCGCGCGGCGCCGCTGATTTCGTCCGTAGCGACGGCTCATCAGAAATTCTCCATATCTAAACCCGCCCGCGCCGCGCTTTCGATGCGCTCGGACGCGTGCTACAACTCTCGCAACCTCGCCACCGGATGCCCTGCGCCATGAGTTTCGACACAGACCAAGAAATTGAAGACTGGATAGGCACCAACGGAATAGATGCTTTCAGGCGTAACGCGGAGAACGGCGGTTTTTCGGGCCGCCGCAGAGCGAATGCACTTGCGTACTTGCGGCGGACTGATGCGGATAATGCCGGCGCTCGGGACGAACGCCTCGTGAAGGCGGCAGAGGATTCGGCCCAGGCAGCCAAAGACCAAGCTGTTACGGCCAAGAAGGCGCTAAAAGTTTCGAAGTGGGCGATCGGTATTGCGATCGCCGCAGCAGTCTTCACGTTTGTGCAATGGTGGCTCCCCCGGCACTGACTCATACACCTTCCCCTCCGCGCACGGCCAACGCTGTGGCGATCGGCCGCACCCAGATGGGCATCGACGACAGCTGGAACGAGTCGCCCGCGCGCGACAGCAGGATGGCGCGGCCGATTTCTTCGGCCATGGCTTTGGCGGCCTTGCGCGGAACGGCATTGCCGATGCGTTCGCGGTGCGCGCTGTCCGACGAACCATCCATCTGGAACACCTCGCCACGTTCCTCGGCCTCGGCGTAATCGTCGGGGTCGTACAGACTCTGCAGGGCGGCCAGCTCCAGCGTGGTGAAAGGCCGGTGCCAGGTGCCATCCTCGGCCACGATGCGGCACACCAGCTTGTCGTTGGCCGCCGGCAACGCGCGCGGATCTGCCACCGACCATGAGCCGTTGTCGTGGCAGGCTGACGCCGATACGGCGCCGACGTGCTTGTCCCAGGCGGCCACACCGTAATGCCCTGCGGTCAGATGGTGATCGCCGCGCTCGCGGGCCAGGCCCGGGCGGGGATCGGCCACAGCGAATGCGCCATTGGCATAGCCAGCAATCACCGCGTGCGAATGCTCATCCCATGCAGCCGTGTGGAATTTCCCATGCAGCTTGCTGGCGTCCGGGCCGCCGCGCGGATCCGCGACGGCCTGGCCGCCGCTGGACGGCCCATGTCCGGCGCTGACGGTGCCGGCGGTGCCTTCCCACGACACAACGCGGAACACGTTTTTGTGGGTGTCCTCCCCAAACCCGCGAGGGTCTGCCACGCATTGCCCGGTGCCATGGGCGCCAGTAACGGCGCGCGCGGCGGCGTCATAGCGCACGATGCGGAACTCGTTGCTGTGCTTGGCCGGGCCGTGGTGCCGCGGATCAGCCACGCTGTACGCGCCCTGCCCTGGGCCTTGCTGACCCGCGATCGCACCGGTAGATGCGTCCCAGCGCCGCACCCCGTAGGCCTGGCCATCCTTCCACGCTGAGGAAGGGTCAAACCGAGGATCAGCCACGGAGAAGGCGCCGTTCAAGGGCAGAGATTCGCCGGCAACCGCGCCTGTGGTGTCTTCCCACCTGCGCACGCCGAGCCCCCCGCGGTACATCTGCGGCACCAGCAGATAGTCCTGCAGGTAGCCGTCCTGGACGGACAGGCGATTCAGGCTGCGCCAGTCGCTACCGGCCTCGACGAAGGCCAGCCGCACCCAGGTTTTCCAGCTCAGATTCGGGATGCGGTGCATCGGGCCGGCGCGCAGATCGCCCGGCAGGTGCATACGGCCCAGGATTTCGCCCACGGCGCGTAGCGGGCGCTTGGGTGGCTCGTAGATGAACGCCGGCACCTTTTCGGCGTGGCGCGCGATCAGTAGGAAGCGTTTGCGGCTTTGGGCCAGGCCGCCCAGCTCGCCGCAGTCGTGAGCGGTTTCGCGCACGACGTAGCCATAGTGGCGCAGCAGCTGCACGATCTGGTCTAGAAAGTGGCGGCCGCGCGAGGCGATGCGCGGCACGTTCTCGAATAGGATCACTTCGACGGGGTCGTCCTTCCAAGCCTCGAGGGCCAGCCAGATCCCCCGTAGCGTCAGCTCGTTCAGCGCCTGATACTTGGCCGTCAGGCTACGCGAGTGCGAGAGCAGCCCCGAAAAGCCCTTGCACGGCGCCGACAGAAAAAGGATGTGCGGGCGGCGCCCGCCAGCAGCTGCGCGGATGTCATCGGGCGTGGCCTCAAGCCAGCCGGCCGGCGGCTCATGCCCATGAAAGGCGATGTACTGGTTGCGACTGAACAGGTCGCGCACCGTGCAGCGCACGCCCGTGAAGCGGAAGAAATCGGCCGCGCCGGCCGCGTCCACGTCGATTCCCCCGAGGCACACCATGCGCCCGCGCAAGCCGGGGATTTCCGGCTTCGCGTCCTGCATGCCCGCGGCGCCGATGCCGGAACCAGAAAACAGGTGAAAGTGGTTAATGTCGGAGACGGTCATGTCATCAACCCACCGGATTCGCGCGTGCGCGCACGTAGCCCAACGCGCCGAACGCGTGCTGCTCCAGCACGGCGCGGGCATATTCGGCCTTGGTCTTGCCGCTCATCGTCGCGAGCGCGGCGATGGCGTCGTACAGGTCGCTGGTGCACGGAATGTCCAGGCGCTCCGTGCATTTGCCGGCGGCGGACGTTTCGGAGGGACGGGACTCGAGGGAGTGCAGGATTGGAGTGCTCATGGGATTCCTATCGGTTATTTGTCGGCTGGCCTAGCAGTTGCCCGATCGGCACACTGCTGTGCATGCGAAATTGGCGAGGTCCCCTTCCTGCGGCTACGATCGGCAGTGCCCGTACCATCCGGGCGTGGCGACCAACCACAACCAACCTTCATCGCAGGAGGGGATCTCATGGCGAACAATCTGTTTATTACGTACGACCTCAACAAAAGCGACAAAAACTACGAAGGCGTTTTCGAAGCGATCAAGAGCCTCGGCAATTGGGCGAAGTATCAAAAATCAGCGTGGTACGTCCGCAGCAACTACACCGCCGACCAGGCTTGCGCAATCGTTTGGGCGAAGATGGATGCAAACGACTCTCTGATGGTTATCGACGCTTCCAACAACTTGGCGCGTTGGCAAGGCCTCACGAATCAAGTGGCAACTCACATTCAGCAGAACTGGAACCTGTAGCTTTGCCGGACTTGGCTGCGTCGAGCTGGCGCGCCGAGTCCGATCCAAATGGCAAACCGTCCACGTGCACCAGCACACCAAACAGCTTGGCGACAACGTGGACGGGCCATAGCCTCCACTTCTGGTACTGCGTCGATTTCTGGTTGATCAAGACGTTCTCCGAATCGGGTTGGGAGGATGGGTATTCTGTGAATGAGGCCCGGTGCCAAGCCGATCACCAATCTGGCCGGCCCGGACGATTACCAGGCGCTGGCGTCGATCCTGTTGCCCTACATTCACGAGCAGCGCTGATAGCGGCGCGGCACATCGCTGCCGCGGTCAGCACCGTCAGGACAGCAAAATGGGACCGGTCGCCGGGTGGCAGCCACAGGTCCAATTCGTCGGCCAGCGCCTGCTGTAGGTACGTCGCCCCATTAGGCAAGACGGACACGCGCGCCAGCACCAAGCCCGCGGCATGCCGGTCAGTGGAGAAACGCGGCAACTGGATGGGCCAGGTATTGAGGGTTTCGGCAGGTATTCCGAAGACCACTTCCGCCACCGTGCGATCGAGCGCCAGCGCGGCGTCGTTCGGCCCCAATTGCACGGGCGCATCGGGCCGTCCAGCCAAGCCAGATTGCCCCGTTTCGATCAGATCGGCCCAGGTCGGCGCACACTGCGCGGGTGCGATCGGCGCGCCCTGCTCCCACACAGCCAAGATCCGCTCGGCCTCCTCTTCGGAGATCCGACCGCCGTTCCTCGCGCGGACGACCAGGCCTAGCGTCAACGACAGGCGCGGGGCCAAGCCGTTGGTCAGGACCGAGCCAGCGGGAAACCCTTCTGCTCGGCCGTCTGGCCAAATCCGGAATGCGTGGCCGTCAGGGGTCACGACTTCGAACAGGGGCGCAGAACTGGAGCGCTTGAGCTTGTCAACCATGGCGCCCTCCCCGCATGGGGTTCCCACGCAACATAGAATCGGAGGCGCCACACCTACCCATTTCTACGTTGGGGGAACTCTCTATGAGCAAAGAAATACTCGTCATGCTTCACCCGGATACATTGACGCACCGAATGCTTGCGGCAGCGGCGACGTTGCTTGGCAAAAACCCATTGCAGCTTTATCCGGAAACGCCGGACCGACCTGCGGCGCTGCAAGTGAAGTGCACACAGGTCGGGGCCACGGACTATGGTCTGGTCCGCCTTGTGCTGGGAGAGGACGGCCAATCGCCTGCGGTATCGGTGCGACCGGAAATGCTGATAGCAGTGTTCGATTCGGAAGAGCGGCTGCCAGCTGGCTTCCTTTCGGACTGAGCGCTCGATTGCGCCGTTCCGCCGCGATCGCTACCTCGACTTGCCCGATGAGGCGTGCAAACGTCGCCTCGTCGTATTGGCGCATGGCGCGGATGAGTTGGGTGGCGGCGTTACGCATGGCGCCCCTCTCGCGCGGCGGCGCGGGCGCCTTCATCCAAAGCCTGTACTACCTGGATAGCCGCGAGACGATGTACGCTGCCGGCCCAAGGATGCACACGCTTCCGACAAAGCCGGCCAGCATGCTGAGCCCCAGCAACTCCCAGCCGCAGGCCTCCCACCACAGATACAAGACGGGTTCGCACATGCAGATCACCAGTGAAATGTTGACGTTGATTGGCACTCTCGGAGGTGTTCTGATCGGGGCGATCGCCACGACGGTCACCACCTACATCACGAAACGATCCGAAGAACGCAGGCACTTCCAGCAGCTCGCTATGCAAGCTGCCATCGAAAGCTGGAAGGGAGTCATCCAGCACGACCGGGCTGGCCGTGTCGCGCCGCTGTCGCACTTCATCCTTCACACGGTACTGACATCCCAACTGCTCTCGCAGAAGGGACTCACGCCGGAAATCGTTCGGAAGCGTCACGACGAAATTTCCGCCATGCTCGCCACTCTGGAGGAGAACGCTGATGCCTCGCGGCGCAGGTGACTTTGCGCTAGACATGCCCCGCCCTCCCCGCTTTTTGGTCAGAAGGAGCTTCTTGCTGGACTTTTGCCTGGTCAGTGCCTGCCGCTTCGCTCCGCTCGAAGTAGTCGTGCAGCGCCTGCACCGTCTGAACGCGGGGATTCTTTACCTCCCCGTACCTCAATTTGCGTACCGTGCTTTCCGGCACGCCAGAGCCCTCCGCCACGTTGTGCAGATCGGGGAATCGAACAGCGCTCAGACGTGCGAGCACCGAGGTGAGGAATGTCGGCTGATTCATGCGCCGCATTTTCAACCCATATTTGGGTTGCGTCAACCCGCAAATGGTCCACTAGCCGGGGCATAGTTCCATTTATGGGTAAAAAATCCGCTGCCGAAATCGTTGGCGCAAATCTCGATCGATTGATGACCGATGCTGGTTTTTCTAACGTCACGTTGGAAAACCGGCTCTCTCGCCGTGTCACGAAATCGACCATTGGCCGCATTCGTAATGCAGAGAGCAACGCGGGGATTGGGAACATAGAGGAAATCGCGCACGCGTTCGGTCTGGACGCGTGGCAATTCCTTATTCCCGATGTTTCGATCACCGACAAGCCTCGGCTAGCGGGATCTGCTGCGCCAATCAGTAGCGCGAGCGCCAGCCCCGCCGACGTCGAATTGTTGGCGCTGTTTCACCAACTGGATGACACGTACAAAGCGCTGCTCCTCGCGGACGCGAAAAAGTATCTCCAAGTGCAGCAGCCCACCATCAAAAGCGGCAATCCCAAGAGGGCTAGTGCGTCCTAGCATTCGCTTAGTATGGTCCGACGGGAAAAAAATTTGGCCAGATTGAAACAAAACCAGTCAAAACATGAGCAAACTCATACTCTTTCTACGTTTGGCTTTGGCCGTGTGTGCTACGGCGGCGCGTAGGTCCCCTCTCCCAAACACCGCAAATTCGCCGCGAAGTTAGACCAATTTGGCGCACTGAAAAAGCGGTTCGGGATGCGGCCTCCGACTCATCAGCGCGCGCTGCATCACATGGCAAGGATTTTCCCGAATGTGGGGACTCAATAAACAGGAGTGTGTGCAAACCATGAAACGAATCACTGCGGCAGCTGCTTTGGTGGGTATCACTGCGATCCTTTCGGGCTGTAAACCCGACGCTGAGACCGTAGCGGAACTGCAGTCGCTGCGAAACATCGCCACGGAACAGGGGAAAGCGCTCAGCCGATTTGAGGCCGCGCGTTCTAAATTGACGGCTGATGTTGAGAAGCTGCAAAGCGAGGTGCTGAGCCTCCAGATCGAAAATGCTCTTAGCAGTGGCGCCGGCAAAACTGCGACTCTTTCTGTGACGGAAAAGGGCTATAGCGTCGCTCAAATGGACATTGGCAGCGTCACACTCGCGGTCAAGGACGTTGCCCCCTATGCAAACGGCGTCAAGGTCAAACTCAACATCGGCAACCCAACGTCAGCAACCTTTCCAGGTTTGAAGCTGAATGTCGTTTGGGCGAACGCGGCGCCGGGCACCAAGAACTACGATCCGAGCACGCGTCAGACGAAAGAGATCGATATCACGGGCGAGATCAAACCAGGGATGTGGAACACGGAAGAGATCGTGCTCGCGCCGGCCAAACCGGATCAGATCGACTACTTGACCATCAAACCATCTGCTCCCAGCGTGATCCTTAGAACGCCCGCTGAGCGGAAATAGGAACAAACTAGCCCCACCACTGGGGCATATTTTTTTTCCTGAGCAACCCATTTTCGGGTTGACTGACCCACAAATGGGTTGTAAATTCCTTTCGTCGACCCATTTGTGGGTCATTAATGTCGATAGGAAGCTATGCAAGCCCTCAATTCGGCACCCACGCCGGCAAGCTACCAAGCCCTGGGCGAAAACAAAGACGCCGCAATCCGCGTAAGCCGGCCCGAACTTACCGACGTCGACATCCTCAGCGTCCTCTGCGACCTGTTCGCCGGCCGCGCCACCACCGCGTTCGGCGAGGCCTTGGACTGGTGGATCGAAACCCTCCAGTGCGACCTGAGCCCGAAGGCGGCGGCCGGCGTCGCGCTGTCGGTCATCAGCAAATGGCACTTCGATCAGCGCGACGGCGCCGATGGCGTTCAGCAGCTGCAGGCCGAACTGCTGCAGCGCGCGCGCCGCCTCCTCGACGAGCAGTCGTTGCGCAACAAGGGAAAGGCCGCTTGATGGGCTTCCTCATCGTCGGCGCGCTCTCTCTGTACCTCGAAATCCGCGGCTGGCTCCAGGCGCGCCGCCAGAGGTCACGCAAATGATCACCGCCGCCCTCTTCTTCCTTCCCCTTGCCTTCGTCATGGCCCGCGCCATCGACCTGTTCGCGGCGCATCGCCGCCGCACCGACCCCTGGAGCGAACAATGAGCGTTTCCCCCCTCCCTTTTTCGGCGCTGCCGGTGACCCTGCAGGTGCCCCAACTGCGCCCTGGCCAACTGCGCGCCAGCGTGCTGCAGACCCAGATTACCGACCTGGCCGACGCGGCCGACCTGGGTTGGAACGCGGCTGTCGTCGCGATCCAGCAAGACCTGGTCGGCAACCGCCTGTACTCCGAGCGTGCCGTCGTCGACGTGCACGAAGCGGCCCAGCGGAGCAGCACATCCCAGGTGGCGCAGCTGATCGACGGCCTCAGCACGGCGATCGCCGAACTGCAGGGCGCGATCCAGGCCAAGGATCTGGCGGCCGCAAGCACCGCGCACGCGAGCCTTGCCGCAGCCCTCGCCACCTATCAGCTGGGTTCGCCCCGGAGCGCCGCATGACCGCCGCCACGCTCTGGGTGCTGCTTGCCTTCTTGCCGCCCGGCGAAGACCGCCAGCCCGTCACGGTGATCGAGCGTTTCACCACCCAGGCCGAATGCCTCGACGTCCTCGACGTCTTCCCGCTGACAACCCGCGTCACCTTCGACTGCCTGCCGAGCGAGCAGATCCGCACGGGCGCGGCCACCTTGGAGAACCGCCCGCTATGAACACCCACGACATTCAGCGCGACGCGCTGGATCACATCATGCGCACCGCGCGCGCCAGCTCGTCGCAGACGCGGCGTCTGCGCTGGATCGCCAGCCGCGCCGAGGCTGCGCTGGATGGCCGGCCTTACGTCGCGTCCGAGCATGACCAGCCCAAGCTTGTGACCCAGGCGGCGCTGCAGAAGAGCAATCTGCAGCTGCGCCTGGTCAATACCCGCCTGCGCTCCGCACTGGCGCAAGTGGCCGGAGGCGCCACCGGATATCTGGACCGCGACACCGAGTTGGCGCAGATCGCCCAGGCCGCGCTCGACGCCGAGCAAGGGAGCCGAGCATGACGCCGACTCGCAAGCTGATCCGCGCCGACGGCGCCGAAACCGTGCTGCACGGCCCTCATGCCATCCAGGACGTTTGCCAGATGATCGGCGCCGACGCGCTGGACACCGTGCGCCTCGCCGACCGCGTGCACGTGATGCTGGTCGATGACGACGGCATCAGCAAGGGCCTGCCCGTCAACCCCGCCGCGACGCGCCTGTACCAGGACGCCCGCGGCGTGCCCCACCAGATCCGCGGCGACGTCGTGATCGTGCCGGACTCCGACTATGCGAGGCATGCATGAGCGCCCAGCACACGCCCGGGCCGTGGGTCGTCTCCCTCCGCGGAGCATTCTTCACCGATGTGCGCGCTGGCGACGCAATCACTGGCCGCCGCATCGCCTGGACCTGGGTTCAGAACCAGCCTCGTACCCGTGAAGGCGCGCTCTGCACCGCCCAAGAAAATGAGGCCAACGCGCTTCTGATCGCCGCCGCACCCGATCTGCTGGCCGTCGCCGAAGCCGCCCTGTGGGAAGACGACGGTCTGTCCTGCGCCGACGCACTGCGCGCCGCCATCGCCAAGGCCAAGGGGGAGCAGCCGTGACCCGTCGTCTCCACATCGTCTGGCGCCGCGCGCGCCGCACCGGCCGCGACCTGGACCTGGCCGCCTACGCCGCGGTCATCGCGGGCGGAACGCTCTTGCTCGCCGCCTTCACGGGCGTGCTGGGTCCGACGCTCGACGCCCACCAGCCGCAGCAGGCCAGCGCCGCGCGCCACGCCTCCCGCTGACCGGAGCCACCACCATGCAACCCAACATCTTCAAGGTCCGCGCCTCCAGCTGGGGCCGCCTGTTCGATTGCGCCCACGCCTGGGAAGGCACGCACATCCTGGGCATGAAGAAGCCCGCCGGCATGCGTGCGCTGCTGGGCACGGCCGTCCACGCCGGCACTGCCGTCTACGACCAGGCCCGGCTGGACGGCAACCCGTGCACGCCGGACGAAGCCGCTGACGTGCTGGTCGACGAGCTGCACAACCCCGCCTATGAGGTCGATCACGCCCAGGATGGACTGACGCTGGCGAAGGCTGAGGCGATCGCGCTGACCGTCCTGGTGAAGTACTGCGCCGATGTCGCCCCGCAGTTCACCTACATCGACGTGGAAACGGCCCTGGACCCGCTGGACATCGATTGCGGCGGCGGCATGACCGTGCGCCTGACCGGCACCATGGACCGCGCCCGCGTGGCTGAAACCGAGGGCGGCATCGTCGTACCCGACGTGAAAACCGGCGCCCGCGTCGTCCAGGACGGCAAGGCCGTCACGCAAGGCCGCGCCGCGCAGACCGGCACCTACCAGCTCATGTACGAGCACACCAAGAAGGTGCGTACGGTCGGCTCCCAAATCATCGCCCTATCTACCAGCGGCAGCGCGGCCACGGCCGTGAGCCCCATTTTCGACGCCCGCCGCGTCATGGTCGGCGAGCCCGATCAGCCCGGCCTGCTCGAGCACGCGGCAGCCATGTTCCGCACCGGCCTTTTCCCCCCGAACCCCTCCAGCGTGCTGTGCAGCCAGAAGTACTGCGCGCGCTGGTCCTCCTGCCTTTTCCGATAACCATAGGAGCCCCGCATGTCCCTCCATCCCGTCAGCCGCGACGTGTTCGTCCGGCGCACCGACCAGGCCGGCAAATCGGTCGTGACCCAGCACCTGGCATGGGATCCGGCCGAATTCCTGGTCAGCCAGGTGAAGCAGTACGACCGCGACGCCAAGCCCGCAGAACGCCAGACCGTGGCGATGGCCACGGCCGCCGAATACCGCGCCTACCGCACCCAGCAGAAGAAAGGAAACTGACCATGAGCCAACCCACCACCGTCCAGAACCTGCGCGCCGCGCCGGAAGCGCAGATGCCCGTCGTGGCGCCCGGATTCGGAAGCCTGCAGGGCTTCGAACTCATGCAACGCGCCGCACGTCTGCTGTCGAGCAGCACCCTGGTGCCCGTCGCCTATCGCCAGACGATCGAGAAGCTGGACCGGTTCGGCAACGTCAAAGAATCGCGCGAGAACCCGAACGCCCTCGCGAACTCCGTGGTCGCGCTCAACATGGCGCAGCGCATGGGCGCCGACCCGCTGATGGTCATGCAGAACCTCTACATCGTCGAGGGCCGCCCGTCCTGGTCATCGCAGTGGATTATCGCGGCCATCAATGGCTGCGGCCGCTTCTCTCCCCTGCGCTTTCGCATTGAAAGCCGAGGCGAACGCGAGGTCGAATACAAGTCGACGTATTGGGACAACAACCAGCGGCACACCAAGGTTGAGAAGGTCAAGATCAACGACAAGGTGTGCGTGGCGTGGGCGATCGAGAAGGAAACCGGCGAGGTGATCGAATCGCCGGCCGTATCGATCGAAATGGCGGTGCTGGAAGGCTGGTACACGAAGAACGGCAGCAAGTGGCAGACCATGGACGAAGTCATGCTCCGGTACCGCACTGCGTCGTTCTTCGGCAAGCTCTACGCGCCGGAGCTCCTAATGGGCCTGCAGACGGTCGAAGAGGCCCAGGACATCATCGAAGCATCGACGGGTCCGGACGGCACCATCAGCGTGAACGTGGAAGAGCTCCGCGGCAACGCACAGCCCGCGCAACGCCAGCATGCGCCCACGAACGCGACGGACCTGGAAGCGCGCGAGCCCGCGGCACAAGCGGACACCTCCTCCGCAAAGGCGCAAGCCGAGGCCGGTAGCCCGGCGCAGGGCGCGGCAACGGCCGCCCCTGCCTCGCAGACGGAGCCGGCCGGCGCCCCGCAGCCCCAGCAGACTGGTGCCGGAGCAGAGGACGCTGGCCTGGATCCCGCCGCGGTTGAACACCAGATCGTCAATGCCAAGACCCTGGACGTGCTGGACCTGGCCAGCGACTCCATCGACGGTGTCGACGACCTGGGCGAACGCGCACGGCTCCTCGAGCTGTACCAGGCCCGCCGCCTGTCCATGACGGCGCAGCAGCAGCAGCAGCAGCAGCAGCAGCGCCCCTCGGGCCGCCCTGCTCGCCGCATGGCCGCGCCCGAGTAAGGCATAGGGGACCGACATGGTTTTTTTCCGCAACCTCTCGGTCTACTGCCTGCCCGCCGGGTGGGTGGTGACCCTCGAGCAGCTGACAAGCATGCTGGAGCGCTTCCCGTTCGTGCCCACCACGGACCTGGAAGCCGAGTCCACCGGCTGGGCCCCGGTCCATGAGGGGTATGGCTTGGTGCATGCTGTGCAGGGCCACCTGCTGCTACGAATGCGCAAGGAATCGCGCGTGATGCCCGCCAAGGCGATTGAGCTGCAGGTGCACGAAGTCGCTGCGAAGGTCGAGCAATCCCAAGGGTTCAAATCCGGCAAGAAGCAGCGCAAGGAAATCCGTGACCAGGTCATCACCCAGATGCTGCCTGCTGCCTTCCGGCAGCAGGATGACGTGCTGGTGTGGATCGACACGCACGCGGGCCGCCTGGCCATCGACAGCGCCGCGAGCGGTCCGCGCGACACCGCCATCAGCCTGCTGTGCAAGAGCATCGACCACTTCGTCCTGGAGCGCCTGACCGTCAACACCGCGGCGGCCGGTGCCATGACGGGCTGGGTGGCCGACGACGAAGCGCCGGACGGTTTCACCATCGACACCACGGCGGAGCTGCGCGCCACGGGCGCAGGCGCTGGCGCTGTCCAGTACGTGAACCGCCCGCTGGAGCCCGACGAGATCCGCCGCCACCTCCAAAGCGGAATGCAATGCACGCGTTTGGGCCTCACCTGGGACGACAAGGTTTCCTTCGTGCTGGATGACGAGCTGGTCCTAAAGCGCGTCATGCCCTGCGAGGCGTTGCACAAGGACGTGGAGCGCGTGGCCAAGAACGACGCCGAGACATTCGAAGCGGATTTCTACCTGATGGCCAGCACGCTGCGCCCTTTGATCGCCGACCTGGTCGACGTCCTGGGCGGCGAACGCGTGGACGATCGCCAGGCCGATATGTTCCGCCCGGCCACCGGCCCTGCGCTCGCCGCCGCCGAGGGCGGCGATCACCTCGTCGACCCGCTACTGACCGACGCCCGCCGCGTCGTGCTCGAGTACCGCCGCCCCTCAATTTCCGTCATCCAACGCCATTTGCGCATTGGCTACAACCGCGCCGCGTCGCTCCTTGAATCCCTGGAGCAATTCGGCTTGGTCACTGCCATGCGCCCCGATGGCACCCGCGAAGTGGTTTACCCCCTTTAAGGAGCAGTCATGCGAATCAACCGTATCACCATCGAGAACTTCCAGGGCGTGCGCGCCGTGGATCTGGACCTGCGCACGCCGGTGGCGCTCATCGCTGGCGCGAACGGCGCCGGCAAGTCCAGCGTCGCCGAGGCGGTACGCCTGGCAATGCTGGGATCGCCGGAGCGCGTCGGCCTAAAAAAGGAGTACGGCGCTCTGGTCACTGACGGCGCCAAGGGCGGCGCGATCGTACTGGACTTGGCCGAGGGCTCTGTCGGCATCAGCCTGCCCAAGGGCACGCAGTCGGGCGAAGGTCTGGTGCCGCAATCCAGCGCCCTGCCCTTTGTTCTGGATCCCCAGCGATTCGCCGCGGCCAAGCCTGATGATCGCCGCACCTTGCTGTTCGCCCTGACAGGCACGAAGGTCAAGCCGGATGACATCGAGCGCCGCCTGCTGGAACGCGGTTGCAACGCCGTGCTGGTGACGCAGATCAAGCCGATCCTGCGCAGCGGGTTCGCCGCCGGAGCCGACCACGCCAAGCAGGAGGCCACGCAGGCCAAAGGATCCTGGAAGGCTACGACCGGCGAACAGTGGGGCAGCCAAAAATCGGAAGGCTGGGCCGCGGATATCCCGCCGTTCGACCAGGCCGCCCTGGCGGGCGAGCGCACTGCGCTGGCCGGCGTCGACGCCAAGCTGGAGCAGAACACCAAGGCGCTGGGCGCGCTGGAGCAAAAGGCAGCCGCCTACGCGGCCGCCCGCGACCAGGTCGCGGCCCGCCAAGCCAAGGCCGCCCAGCTGCCTGCGCTGCGCAAGAAACTGGAGTTCGACCAAGGGGAGCACACCAAGCTGGCCGAGAGCGTCGCCGCGCTGCAAGCGAAGGCGGGAACTGGCCCACGCCAAGGTGTGGTGCACAACCTGGCCGTCAGCCTATCAGCCTTGATGGACATTCGGAACGACAGCGAGGGAGTGGCCGGCTATCACCGGAACGGAGAAATTGCTGATTGGGCCGAGTTCGACGACGAACTGAACGCGGCCCAAGGCTCCCTAACAGCCTACGAGAACCAGTACGGGAAACTTGACGCCGCCGGCGACGCCGAGGCGTCCGCCGCGCTGCCCAAGGAGATCGAAAGCCGCGATCTGATGGCGCGCAGTATCGAGAACGATCGTCGCGACATCGCTGCTGCCGAAGCGGCAGCAGCCCAGCTGCAGGATGAGGCCGCACCGGTGGAAATCCAACCCACCGACGTCGAAGCGGCCCGCGCCAAGGTGACCGCGCTGCGCGCCGAGCGCAAGGCAATCGATGATCGTGTGCAGATCATGCTGAACGCCAAGCAGGCGGCGACCAGCGCCACGGAGCGCACGTCGAACGCGGCCCGCTATCACACAGAAATCACCGACTGGCTGGCGATCGGCGACGCGCTGTCGCCCGACGGCATCCCGGGGGAGATCCTGGCCGAGGCCCTGCAGCCGGTCAACGACAAGTTGACCGGCCTGGCCGAGCTGGCGAACTGGCGCGCCCCGGCCATCGACGCCGACATGGGAATCACCTGGGGCGGCCGCGCCTACCGCCTGCTGTCGGAGTCCGAACGTTGGCGCGTGGACGCGCTGATCGGCGCCGCCCTGGCCGAAATCTCCCGCCTGCGCTTGCTGGTCCTGGACCGCTTCGACTGCCTGGACATGGCCGGCCGCGCCGACGCGCTGGGGCTGGTCGATGCGCTGGCCGCCGACGGCCACATGGACACCATCCTGGTGCTGGGCACGCTCAAGGCTGCACCGGCTGCCCCCTCTGACGCCTTCACCACCTTCTGGATCGAAAACGGCACCACCGAGCAGCCGCAGCTGCGTGCCGCCGCCTAAAAAAGAGAGCCCCGACATGAAAAACCTGAAACTGTTCTTCGATACCGAAACCACCGGCTTGCCACTCTTCAAGGAGCCGTCCGAACACCCTGACCAACCGCACATTGTCCAGCTGGCCGCGGCGCTGGTGGACATGGACACCCGCGAGGAAATCGCCAGCATGGACGTCATCGTCCGCCCGGACGGCTGGATCATTCCGGACGAGGTTGCCGCAGTCCATGGCATCACCACGGAACACGCCGCAGCCGTTGGCGTGCCTGAGTCGCTGGCCCTGTCGATGTTCCTGGAATTGTGGGCCGGGCGCCCGCGCATCGCCCACAACGAACAATTCGACGCCCGGATCATCCGCATTGCCCAGCACCGCGCCGGCGAACTTGAGCAGGACCTGGTGCGCTGGAAGGACGGAGCCACGGAGTGCACCGCGCGCCTGGCCACACCTATCGTCAAGTGCCCGCCCACCGCCAAGATGCTTGCGGCCGGCCGCACGCACTACAAGACGGCCAACCTGGCCGAGGCCGTGCAGTTCTTCACCGGTAAGCCTCTGGAGAACGCACACAGCGCCATGGCCGACGTGCGCGGCTGCATGGCCGTCTATTTCGGCATCCAAGACATGCAACCGGTGGAGGCCTGACCATGCACCCGTACTTGAACCGAAAGGACCGGCGGCAGGCAGCGCGACTGGAAGGCCGCCGCGCGCGATCGCCGCGCCACGCATTCCGCCCCAAGGCGTCGCCCATGTTGGTCGGCGCGGAGATTGTCATGCGCCCGCTTGAGCAGCTTTTCGACGAGCTGGAGCGGACAGGTGCCGTCTCCGTCAACGCTCGCGGCTTCCCGCAGTTCCTGGCCTGCGACGGCCATTGGTACGAGGCTGCGCCGGCGATCGAGGGCCTTATCTGGCACTTTGAAATGTGGTCCACCCGGCACGGCAAGGAATTGCCGCTGCAGCCCCTGCGCGACCTGCACGTCGCCCTGCACTACCTGGTCCCGATCCAGGAACAGACCGTCCACGCCTTGCGCGACGCGCTGCCCGTGCTTCGCCGCGTGATGGCGCTTGGGCAGCCTGACGACCAGATCGACCTGCTGCAGCAGACGCGCATCAAAGCTGCCATGGAGGGCCCCCGCGTATGAACCAGTCCATAACCTGGAAGGCGGTGCCGGCGGAGCCCACCAGCAACTGGACCAACGCCTTCGCCGCACGCGGGCCGCGGATCGGTACGTTCGACACCACCATCCGCGACGTGCTGGCGACCGCCCCGGAGCCGCCGTTCGACCTGCAGCAGGCGCTGCAGGACGTGCGCGCCGCGCTGGCGTTCCTTCCGCCCGCCGATGCCGCTGTCGCAGGACTGGATCGAATCATCGCCATTTTCGGCGCGGCAGCCGGCGGCACCCAGGACGACACCCTGGCGCGCATGGGCAATACAGCCGACCACCAGGAAGGCTGGTACGCCGGGATTGAGCGCGGGCGAGCCGAGGCACGGGATACCGCTGGGATCGGCGCGCGGCAGTTGCAGGAGCGTGCCGACAAGGTCGTGATCATGAACGCCACCGGCGACCCGGATCTGTTCCTGCAAGCAGTCAAAGACCTGCTCGCGGCAGTCCGCATGTTCCGCCCCACTTCGGCTATGGGCATTGCGCGAGATGCGGAGCGGTATCACGGCTTTCGGACAGCAATCGCAAATCAAGACGTGACGTGGCTCGACATCATCGACGAAGCGTTGATGGCCATGGGAACCGCTCTAGATGAAGCACCGACCGCCGAACAGGTGGATCAGGCTGTTGATGCCGCTATCGCCACTCGACAGGGTCAACGCACGGGGGACCCGGAATGACACCCCCCCCTCTGCAACGCTTCAAATTCCTGATTCTTCGCATGCCTCGCTTCAATGTCGGGCCAACAATGCGAGCACGCGCCAAGTCTGTGACGCTGGCCATAACCGTTCAGCGACGTTCGCGACTGAAAACGAAGCCAGTTTCCCGGTGTCTTTTCTTTCGTTCCGCAGGCACCAAGGATATGGACCGTATGACTACCTTTCGGCGATCCTTTCTTAGTCGGCCTGGTGTTGACGCGATATTGCTCAGCCTTCATAGCGGGTCGCTCCATCGGCAAGTTGAGTTCAGAAAATTCTACTCCGCGGGAGCACCCGTATGACCCACAAAAACAGCTTCGCGAGGGACGAATTCAGGAGGATCCGATAAATGTCCGACATTCCTCCGCGATTCATCCGCGTGGGCAAGGCGCCAGCGTATCTCGCGATGTGCCGCCGAGTATTCGATAAGGAAATACGCCCTCTTCTGCGGGAAATCAGCATCGGCAAACAAGGGATTGCCTTCGATCGCAAGGAACTCGACCTGGTCGCGGACGAGTATGCCGAGCGCATGGCAATTGACAAGGCAGCACCTGCGGGCAACGATGCCCAACGCAGCGAGCGCCGCCATAGCCAAGGAGCATCAAGCCTATGGGGCAAAAAACAATCACCGGACTCACGCTCAAGGAAGGTATCTGGCACATCGACAAGGTCGTCCACGGGCATGGCCGAATTCGAGGCAGCACTGGCACAGGTGTACGCGCAGAAGCGGAGCAATTCCTCCTTGCGCGCATCGTCGAAGCCCAGGCCGCCAAAGCCGAGCAGCAGGATCAGCGGAAGACCTTCCGAGACGCAGCGACCCGCTACCTAAAGGAGTACGCGCATCAGCCTTCAATCTGGCTCACCGGCACCTACCTGAAGCAGCTCGATCCATACATCGGCGAGCTGTATCTGGACGAGGTGGACGACGAGGCCTTGCAACCCTACGTTGAGGACCGCCTGGAGCTGGGCCGCGCGCCGCGCACGATCAACATCGCGCTACAGCGCGTGGTTCGCGTCCTCAACGTCTGCGCCAGAAAATGGCGTGACGAGGAGCGCAAGCCGTGGCTCCGGACCGTGCCCATGATAGAAATGCTCAGCGAGAAATCGCGACGGCAGCCGTATCCACTTTCATGGGATGAGCAGGCCATCCTGTTCAAGGAACTCCCCGATCACCTGCTGGCCATGGCCCTCTACAAGGTGAACACGGGATGCCGCGAACAGGAGGTTTGCAAACTGCGATGGGAGTGGGAAATCAAGGTGCCGGACCTGGAAACCAGTGTCTTCTTGATACCCGCTGATTTCGGCGGACGGTTCGATGATTCCGGCGTCAAGAACGGCGAGGAACGTCTGGTCGTGCTGAACGACGTGGCCAGGTCGATCATTCGCAAGCAGCGCGGCCTGCACCCCGAATGGGTTTTTCCCTACGAGGAGCGCGCGCTACACCGGATGAACGACACGGCCTGGCGAAGCGCACGCAAACGCGCAGCTGAGAAGTGGAAGAAGTTGCACGGTGTGCCTGCACATCCCAGCTTTGGCCGGGTCCGCGTGCATGATTTGAAGCATACCTTCGGGCGCCGACTGCGCGCGGCGGATGTGCCGGAGGAAGATCGTAAGGCGCTGTTGGGCCATACGGTTGGTAGTATCACCTCGCATTATTCAGCAGCCGAACTGACCAAGCTGATTGAGTATGCGAACCGCATTGCAGCAACTGATACGCGCAGTCCGGCGTTGACGATGCTGAAGCGGCGGGCGGCTTAAAAGTGGGGGGCAGTAAGTCCCCACAAAAGTCCCCACAATGAGAAAGGCCGTTAGTGAGTACTCTCACTAACGGCCTTGGAACTACTGGTCGGGACGGCGGGATTCGAACTCGCGACCCCTTGCACCCCATGCAAGTGCGCTACCAGGCTGCGCTACGCCCCGAAAGAAAAAGAGTATAGCAGAACAAAAATTTGTTTGCACGCATTCGTGCAAAAAAAGTGCTGAATACTCAAAAAAATTTTCGTGCTGCGTTCATCGATTGCATCAACCGCATGCGCATCGATGCGCGCGGCGCGAGGTACTGCTCAATGCAACGCGCGGCTTGCGCCGCGCGTTGCAGGTACTGCATTCAAACAATATGGGGAAGACGATGCGCCGACGTTCAGGCCGCAGGGCTGGCGTTGCTGGCGCTTGCGCCAGCAACGTTTGCCGCCGTGCCCAAGGCTTCGGCCAACATCGTCGAGACGTTGCCCAGCTCGTTGCGCAAGGCTTGCATCTCCGCGCCCGACAGGCGCACTGCCGCGTCCTGATCGTGCGGCACGTCGCGCGCGTCGCCCAGGCGATTGCGCGCGCCGCTGATCGTGAAGCCTTGCTCATACAGCAGGGAACGGATGCGGCGGATCAGCAGCACTTCGTGATGCTGGTAGTAGCGGCGGTTGCCGCGCCGCTTCACCGGCTTGAGCTGCGTGAATTCCTGTTCCCAATACCGCAAGACATGGGGCTTGACGCCACACAGGTCGCTGACTTCACCGATGGTGAAGTAACGCTTGGCGGGAATGGGCGGTAAGGTAACGGTGGATTCGGTACGTGTCATAAGGGGATTTTATGCCGCGATGCGTCAGGTGCCGATAACAATTGCCGACAAAGCGTATCACTCCTCGGCGTCGGATGCTGCGGGCGCGGCCTGCTCCACCACGCTCTTGAGCTTCTGGCTCGCGTGGAAGGTGACCACGCGGCGCGCGGCGATGGGGATGGTCTCGCCGGTCTTGGGATTGCGGCCAGGGCGCGGCGGCTTGTCGCGCACCTGGAAGTTGCCAAAGCCGGAGAGCTTGACGGAATCTCCGCGCGCCAGGGCATCGCGGATTTCCTCGAAGAAGGTATCGACGATATCCTTGGCTTCGCGCTTGTTCAGGCCGACCCGCTCGAAGAGCAGTTCGGCCAGCTCAGCCTTGGTCAGAGTGCGCGGCTCGGCAGCAAGCATACTGTTCCCCATGGTTCAAGCACGTTGGCGCGCGCCATGCGCAGCCACCAAGGCTTCCTTGATGCGTGCCAGGCAATCCGCCACGCGGGCTTCGTCCAGTGTGACCTCAGTGTCCTGTAGCCAGAAACGGAAAGCAAGGCTTTTCTCCGTGACGGGCTCGCTGCCTTGGGACTTCTCGCGCCACACGTCGAACAGGCGCGCATCCTGCACCACGGCCAGCTGCGGATCAGCCTTGACGGCCGCGAAGACGGTGTCGAGCATGGATTGCGCGGACACGTCGGCGTCGACCCACAGCGCCAGGTCGCGCACCACCACGGGCTGGCGCGACAGCTCGCGCACCTGCGGCAATTCGCCTTCGGACAAGGCTGCGGCGTCCAGTTCGAACACGACCGGCGCATGCGCCAGGTCGGCTTGCTGGGCCCAGCGCGGATGCAGCTCGCCGATCCAGCCGACGTGCTTGCCGTCGAGTTCGATGCGGGCGCTGCGGCCCGGATGCAATGCGGGATGCGCCGCGGGTTCGAAACGCAGACGGCCGCCGCGCGCGCCGAATAGCGCCTCGACATCCATCTTCACGTCGTAGAAGTCCACTTGGCGCGTCGCCACGCCCCACTGCTCTTCCAGGGCCGGGCCCCAAGCTGCGCCCGCAAGCCTCATCGGCTGGCGCACGCCCGCCACTTCCAGCGGACCATCCTGAACGGACGCATCACGCGTGAACACGCGGCCCAATTCGAACAGGCGCACGCGCGACTGCTTGCGATTGGCATTGTGGCGGATGTTGGCGACCAGGCTGCCGATCAGGCTGGAGCGCATGACGGACAGATGGCTGGCGATGGGATTGACCAAACGCACCGGCGTTTCGTTGCCGGCGTAGTCGCGTTCCCAGTCGGCTTCGACGAAGCTGTAGTTCACGACTTCCTGGTAGTCCTGCGCGGCGGCCAGGCGGCGCAGCGCGTGAGCACCGCGGCGGATCTCCGGCTGCGAGAACATCTTGGCGCGCGCCATCGGCGGCTCCACGGGAATGTTCTCGAAACCGTAGATGCGGGCCACTTCCTCGATCAGGTCTTCTTCAAGCTCCAGGTCGAAGCGGTAGGACGGCGGCGTGACGATGAAGTCATCGCCCTCGACCTTGAAGTCCAGGCCCAGGCTGCCGAAGATCTTGGCGACTTCGGCCTGCGTGACGGGCACGCCCAGCACGCGGTGACAACGCGGCAGACGCATGCGCACGGGTTCGCGCTTGGGCAGGTTGACGATCTGGTCGTCCAGCGGACCGGCTTCGCCGCCGCAGATGTCGATGATCAGGCGCGTGATGAATTCAATGTGCTCGGGAATGGTGGCAAAGTCCACGCCACGCTCGCCGCGGTGGCTGGCTTCCGAGCTGAACTTATAGCGGCGCGCGCGGCCGGCAAGCGACTGCGGCCACCAGAACGCGGCTTCCAGATAGATGTTGCGGGTGTCGAGCGTGACCGAGGTGGCTTCGCCGCCCATGATGCCGGCCAGGCTTTCCACCTGATCGCCAGCGACCACCACGCCGACCGTCGAATCCAGCGTGACGGTCTGGCCGTTCAAGAGTTCAAGCGTCTCGCCTTCGCGGGCCCAGCGCACGCTGAGGTCGCCGCGGATCTTGTCCAGGTCGAACACGTGCGACGGACGGCCCAGTTCGAGCATGACGTAGTTGGAGATGTCCACCAACGCCGATAGCGAGCGTTGACCGGCGCGTTCCAGGCGCGTCTTCATCCAGCCGGGCGTCGCAGCGCGGGCGTTGACGCCACGGATCACGCGGCCGCCGAAACGGCCGCACAGCTCAGGCGCTTCGACCTTGACGGGCAGGCGCTCGTCCAGCGTGACGGGCACGGCGACGGCGGTGGGCACGGACAGCGGCGCGCCAGTCAGGGCGGCGACTTCGCGCGCCACGCCCAGGATGGACAGGCAGTCGGCGCGGTTAGGCGTCATCTTCAAGGTGAAGAGCGTGTCGTCCAGGTCCAGCGCCTCGCGGATCGACTGGCCCGGCGTCATATCGACGGGCAGTTCCAGGAGGCCTGCATGATCTTGCGACAGGCCCAGTTCGCGGGCCGAGCACAACATGCCCGAGGACTGCACACCGCGCATCTTGGCCACGCCGATCTTCATGCCGCCAGGCAGTTCGGCGCCAACGCGGGCGAGCGGCACCTTCAGGCCGGCGGCGGCGTTGGGCGCGCCGCAAACGATTTGCAGCAGTTCGCCGGAGCCGTCGTCGACCTTGCAGACGCGCAGCTTGTCGGCGTCCGGATGCGGCGCGATTTCGACGATATGGCCCACCACCACGCCGCTGAAGGCGGGCGCGGCGGGCACGGTGTCTTCGACTTCCAGGCCGGCCATGGTGAGCCGGTGCGCGAGTTCTTCGGTGGCGATCGCGGGGTTGACCAGCGTACGCAGCCAGGATTCGGGAAATTGCATGATCAGCCGTCTGTTATTCGTTGAACTGGCGCAGGAAGCGCAAATCGCCTTCGTAGAACTGGCGCAGATCGTTGACGCCGTAGCGCAACATGGTCAGGCGCTCGAGCCCCGAACCGAAGGCAAAGCCGATGTAGCGTTCAGGGTCGAGGCCGAAGTTGCGTACCACTTGCGGATGCACCTGGCCCGAGCCGGAAATCTCCAACCAGCGGCCGCGGTTCGGGCCCGAGGTGAACATCATGTCGATTTCGGCGGACGGCTCCGTGAACGGGAAGAACGACGGGCGGAAACGCACGGCCAGATCGTCGGTTTCGAAGAAGCAGCGCAGGAAATCGGTGTACACGCCTTTCAGGTCGGCAAACGAGATGTCCTCGGCGATCCAGAGCCCTTCCACCTGGTGGAACATGGGCGAGTGCGTGGCGTCGCTGTCGACGCGGTAGGTACGCCCCGGCGCGATGACCTTGATGGGCGGCTTGTGCATGCGCGCGTAGCGCACCTGCATGGGGCTGGTGTGCGTGCGCAGCAACAGCGGCTGACCTTCCGCGTCCTGCATGTCGACGTAGAACGTGTCGTGCATGGAACGCGCGGGATGGTCCAGCGGGCTGTTCAATGCGGTGAAATTGGTCCAGTCGTTTTCCACTTCGGGGCCATCGGCCACGTCAAAGCCTATGGAGCGGAAGATCTCTTCCACGCGCTCCCAGGTCCGGATCACCGGATGGATACCGCCCGGCGCGCGACCGCGGCCCGGGAGGGTGACGTCTATGGTTTCGGATGCCAGGCGGGCGTCCAGCTCAGCCTGAACCAGCGCGGCGCGGCGCAGGTTCAGAAGCTCTTCGACCTTCTGCTTGGCTTGATTGATCCGGGCGCCCATCTCGCGCTTCTGCTCGGGATCGAGCTTGCCGAGGGCTTTGAGCAGCACCGTCAGCGCGCCTTCCTTGCCCAGGAACCGAGCCTTTGCATTTTCCAGCGCGGCGGCATCCGTGGCCGCGGCGAAACGTTCTTGCGCCTGGGAGACCAGGTCGTCAACCATTAGAGTCATGAAATCCAGCCTTCAAAACGCAAACGGGGCCATTACAGCCCCGTTTGCAGCGATGCGCGATGAGTTAAAGCGCGATCAGGCAGCCAAGGCAGCCTTGGCTTGCTGCACGATGGCGGCAAAGCCGGCCTTGTCGCGCACGGCCAGGTCGGCCAGGACCTTGCGGTCGAGTTCGATCGAAGCCTTCTTCAGGCCGGCGATGAACACGCTGTAGCTGACGCCATGTTCGCGGACGGCGGCGTTGATACGCGTGATCCACAGAGCACGGAACGTGCGCTTCTTGTTACGACGGTCGCGGTAGGCGTATTGGCCAGCGCGCATGACTGCTTGCTTGGCAATACGGAACACATTACCGCGGCGGCCACGGTAACCCTTGGCGGCGGCAATGACTTTCTTGTGACGTGCGCGGGCAGTTACGCCGCGTTTGACGCGAGGCATAGTAGATCTCCCTTAGATCAAGCGAAAGGCATCATGGCCTTGACGGAGGCCACGTTGGATTCATGAACCGCCGTCGAGCCGCGCAGTTGACGCTTGGCCTTGGTGGTCTTCTTGGTCAGGATGTGACGCTTGAACGCCTGACCACGCTTGATGGAGCCGCTGCCGCGAACCTTAAAGCGCTTGGAGGCGCTTTTCTTGGTTTTCATCTTGGGCATGTTGATTCCCTAAACTAAACACTCATTGTTGATATGCATGACGCCAGGTGCTTGACGCATGGACGGCCGATGAAACCTTCCATGGCGGCAAAACTTGGAGACCTGTTGCCACTTCTTGGGGGTACTTCTTGGGGTACTTCCCGCCAGCATTGCTGCCAGGCGGGTTCTCCCCGAACGGATCAAATCTGACCCAGATCCGGGAAAGCCTTTGATTATATGGTGATTTCCCGTATTTTGTCGAGTCGCCCGGCTTGGCGTGCGCAGGGCCCACAAGCCGGGAGGCCGCCCCATCATACGCCTGGCCGCCGGTACTGCACCGCCTGGGCGATGTGGCGGGCGCCCAGGGCGTCCTCCCCCTCCAGGTCGGCTATCGTGCGCGCCACCCGCAGCGCCCGATGCATGGCCCGGGCCGAACCGGCCAGGCGGCGCATGGCCTGCAGCAGCAAGGCCTGGCCTTCGTCATCCAGCCGGCAATGCTCGTCCAGCTCTGTCCCCGCGAGCGCGGCGTTCGGCTTGCCCTGGCGGGCCAACTGGCGCGCCCGGCAACGCGCCACGCGCTCGCGGACCGGGCCGGAAGCCTCCCCCGGCGGCTTGCCCATCCATTCAGGGTCGGATGGCGGCAAGGCCACATGCAGATCGATGCGGTCCAGCAAAGGACCCGATATCTTGCCTGCGTAGCGCGCCACCTGGTCCGGCGTGCAGGCGCAGGGGCGCCCCGGATGCCCCCGCCAGCCGCAAGGACACGGATTCATCGCCGCCACCAATTGGAAACGGGCGGGAAACTGCGCCGCCCGCAGGGCGCGCGCGATGACCACCCTGCCCGTCTCCAGCGGCTCGCGCAGCGCTTCCAGCGTGCGTCGGCTGAATTCAGGCAGCTCATCCAGGAACAGCACCCCATGGTGCGCGAGGCTGATTTCGCCCGGACGGGGACGGCTGCCACCGCCCACCAGCGCCGCCGCCGTGGCGGAGTGGTGGGGAGCCCGGAACGGCGGCTGGCCTGCCGGCGCGTCGGACATGCCTGCCAGCGCGGCCACGGCGGCCACTTCCAGCGCCTCGCTGCGCGCCAGGGGCGGCAACAGGCCCGGCAAGCGTGCCGCCAGCATGCTCTTGCCTGCTCCCGGCGGCCCTATCATCAAAAGGCTATGGCCGCCCGCCGCGGCAACCTCCAAGGCCCGCCGGGCACCCGGCTGCCCCCGCACATCCGACAGGCATGGCCCGGGCGCAGCGGCCGGCCAGGGCCTGGGCACGGCGTCGGGCAGTTGGCAGGCGCCGGCGGCGTGCGCAGCCACGTCGGCCAGGGTGCGCGCCGACAATACACGCAGCTCCGGCACCCAGGCGGCCTGCTCGGCGCTGCCTGCGGGCAGGATGAGCGTAGCGCCGGGCGCCTCCCGGGCGACGCTCAGCGCGATGACGAGCGGCGCCGCGACAGGCACCAAGGCGCCGGTCAGGGACAGCTCGCCGGCCAGCACCAGGCCGGCGAGCGCCGGATCCCGGACGGGGGACTCCGGATCGCGCACGTCCGCCGGCGCGGCCAACTGGCCCGAGGCCAGCAGCAGGCCCAGGGCGATGGGCAAGTCGAAACGCCCGGACTCCTTGGGGATGTCAGCGGGTGAAAGATTGACGGTGATCCTGCCGGGCGGGAACTCGAAGCCGCTGTTCAGGATGGCCGCACGCACGCGCTCCCGGCTTTCGCGCACTTCGGTGTCGGGCAGGCCGACCACATTGAAGCTCGGCAGGCCCGGGCCCAGATGCGTTTCCACGCGCACCGCATGGGCGTCCAGGCCGCACAGGGCGCGGCTGGCAAGTACGGCTAGCGTCAAGGCGGTCTCCTAGTAAGAGCTGGGCCCGCCAGTATCCGCAAACGCGAGGCCGCCGCGGCGGCGGCCGTGACAAAAGCATCCCGCCTGTCTGGCGCGGATCCGCGCGTCAGATGCAAAACGGCCGCTGATCGCGGCCGTTTCCGGAAAACATTCCATGCCGGCCGCGGTGCGGCCGGCGGTGGGCTTACTTGTCCAGCGCGGACAAGCGCGACTCCAGCTGCTGCACCTGCGCGGCCAACTGGTCGACCCGGGCGCGGGTGCGCGCCAGCAAATCAGCCTGGATGTCGAATTCCTCGCGCGTGACGAGATCCAGCTTGGAGAATGCCTGCGTCATCATCGCGCGCACATTGCGCTCCACATCCGCGGCCGGACTACGGGCGATCAGGTCGGAGATGTTCTTCTGGATGTCTTCCATCCACTGGGTGCGATTGTTCATGGCGGCCTCACTGTGTTCTTGATGACTCAAGTGTAGTGCGTCGGAACGCGGTTTCTGGACTGGGGGCGAAAAAAAGGGCCGCCTCGATCCAAAAAAAGAGGGCGGGCCGCATGCGGTGACCGCCCTTCAAAGCACAGGAGAAAACCGGGCTGCCATGGCGGCAACCCCCTACCAACATCGTTACGGGCAACCCATCTGGCTTGCCGACTGCGTGAACGTATCCGACGACTGCTTGCATTGCGCCGCCAGCTGCGTCTTGTCGCTGACTGCCGCCCATTGCGTCCTGGCAGCGTCAAGCTGCTCCTTGATCGCAGCGGCAGCCGGATTGCCGCTGCCCAGCTTGTCCATGCAGGCGTTGATTTTGGCCACGTAGGCTTCGCATTCGGCCGGAACGGACGCTGTGGCGGCTGGCGCCGCAGCCGCCGCGGGAGGCGCGGTCGAGGAAGGCGGCGGTGTCGCTGGAGCTGGAGTGGAAGAAGACGCAGGAGCGGCTGGCGTGGCGGCCTTATCTGCCTTGTCGCAGCCGGCCAGCGCGGCAAGCGACGCGGCCAGGGTCAGAATGCAGAAAGCCTTGCGGTGGATCTTCATGGCTACCCCTTCCCGTTCCTGCTTTCTTTTGAGAGTTACTTCAACAACGGAAGTACTCCACCTGCGGCCCCGTCTCATCGGGGACAGGCTTGAACTGATATCGATTCTTCTGCAGCGGCTCCTGGACAACAAGCCGGCGGGTGTAAACCCTCGTATCACGCGCCTGCGCCGATCCCGCCAATTTCAGCAGTTGCCAGCGCCTCCCCGGAGACTCGCCAATTTGTGCCAAAGGCCCGCCCAGCAAGGCTCAGCGAGGATCGGACGCCTCGTTGACCGTCAGTGAAAACGGCTCATATGCCAACATAAAACGCAATAAAACCGGCATCAATTTGCTACAAATCTCGAACAGCAAACATATTTTGTTGCTTGCCCCAAGGGGTCGCGTTTCGCACCAATTTGAAGCCGTCCGGCGGTGCATCAAGCACCAAATTGGTGCGATCAGGCACAACTTGAGCGCCCCAAACTGCTCCACTGAGCCATTCCTGACATGGCATGGAATTTGCTTGATAGTCGAAGCGAACGTGCAACCATGAGAGGAAATGCCATGAAACTCATCATCGCCATCATCAAGCCCTTCAAGCTCGACGAAGTGCGGGTGGCTCTATCCGGGATCGGCGTCCAGGGCCTGACTGTCACCGAAGTAAAGGGATTTGGCCGCCAGAAAGGCCATACCGAGCTGTATCGCGGCGCCGAATACGCCGTTGATTTCCTGCCCAAGCTGCGGGTCGAGGCCGCCGTGCCAGACCACCTGGTCGATCAGGTCATCGAAGCCATCGAACAGGCAGCCCGCACCGGCAAGATCGGCGACGGCAAGATCTTCGCCGCGCCGCTGGAACAAGTGATCCGCATCAGAACAGGTGAGGCCGGCGAGGCTGCGCTGTAAATAAATAAAGACTCAATGGAGCCTGAAAATGGATAAAGCAGATATCTCCTGGTTGCTCGTCTCTACCCTGCTTGTATTGATGATGGCCGTACCCGGTCTGGCGATGTTCTATGGCGGCCTGGTACGCAGCAAGAACGTGTTGTCCGTATTGCTGCAAGTGCTGTGCACGTTCGTGCTGGGCCTGGTGCTCTGGTTCATCTACGGCTACTCCCTCGCGTTCACCGAGGGCAACGCCTTCTTTGGCGGCCTGTCGCGCGCCTTCTTCTCTGGCATGTTCACCCCGTCCGACGGCAAGTACGCCATGTCGAACTCGCTGACCGAACTGCTGTTCGCCTCGTTCCAGGCCACGTTCGCCGGCATCACCTGCGCGCTGATCGTCGGCAGCTTCGCCGAACGCGCCCGCTTCTCGGCGGTGCTGGTGTTCACGGTGATCTGGTTCACCTTCGCCTATGTGCCGATCGCCCACATGGTCTGGTTCGCGTCCGAAACGGCGCCGGGCCTGCTCAATGCCAAGGGCGCGCTGGATTTCGCCGGCGGCACCGTGGTGCACATCAACGCCGGCGTGGCTGGCCTGGTGGGCGCTTATGTTGTGGGCAAGCGCGTGGGCTACGGCCGCGAAGCCATGCAGCCGCACAACCTGCCGATGACCTTCGTGGGCGCGGCGCTGCTGTGGGTGGGCTGGTTCGGGTTCAATGCCGGTTCCGCCTTGGCCGCCAATGAAAACGCCACCCTGGCCTTCTTCAACACGATGATCGCGACCGCAGGCGCCGTACTGGCCTGGCTGTTCACCGAATGGGCCGTCAAGGGCAAGCCCTCGATGCTGGGCGCCGCCTCGGGCGCCGTCGCCGGCCTGGTCGGCATCACCCCGGCCGCCGGCCTGGTGGGCCCGGTGGGCGCGCTGGTCATCGGCGTCATTGCCGGCATCGTCTGCGTCTGGGGCGTCAACGGCCTGAAGCGCCTGCTGCGCGCCGATGACGCGTTGGACGTGTTCGGCGTGCACGGCGTGGGCGGCATCGTAGGCGCCCTGCTGACCGGCGTGTTCAATGCGCAGATCCTCGGCGGCCCCGGCCTGGCCGAGCCCGGCATGATCGGCCATCAGTTGTGGGTTCAGCTAGAAGGCGTGCTGCTGACCATCGTCTGGTCCGGCGTGGTGGCATGGATCGCCTACAAGATCGCCAACGCCCTGTGCGGCATGCGCGTGCCGGAAGATCAGGAGCGCGAAGGCCTGGACGTCACCAGCCACGGCGAATCGGCTTACCACAGCTGAACGCGGAATCTCCAGCCCGCCGGAAGGCATCGGCGGGCATGGACAAAAAAGGCGCCGGGGCATACCGCCCCGGCGCCTTTTTTCATGGCTCGGCGAACCGTCTCAGGCCAGGTCCAGCGTGTCCAGGTCCACCGGCAGAGCACGGTTCAGGGCGCTCGCCACCTTCACGCGCAAGGCGTTGGAGTGCGCGCGCCGGACCTCGCGCTTGACGTCCAGCAGTTGCTGCGGATGCATGGAGAATTCGGTCAGGCCCAGGCCCAGCAGCAGCCGGGTCATGCGCGAGTCCCCCGCCATCTCGCCGCACACGGCGACCGGCTTGCCGGCCCGCTCGCCCGCATTGATGGTGTGCGCGACCAGGCGCAGCACCGCCGGATGCAGCGGATCGTACAGGGACGCCACGTCGTGGTCGCCGCGATCGATCGCCAGCGTGTACTGGATCAGGTCATTGGTGCCGATGGACAGGAAATCCAGCGCCTGCGCGAAGGGTTCGATGGCGATGGCGATGGCGGGCACCTCGACCATGGCGCCCACTTCCATCTGGGGCGCATAGGCCTGGCCGCGCGCATCGAGTTCGCGGCGCGCGGATTCGATGGCCGCCTTGGTCGCCACCACCTCGTGCATGTGCGCGATCATCGGAATCAGCAGGCGCACGGGCCCATGGGCCGATGCCCGCAGGATGGCGCGCAACTGCGTCGCGAACATCTCCGGGCGCGCCAGGCAATAGCGGATGGCGCGCTGACCGAGCGCGGGATTGGTGGCCACGGTGGCCTCGCCGTCCAGCGTCTTGTCCGAACCGATGTCCAGCGTGCGGATCGTGACGGGCCGGCCGGCCATCACCTTGACCACCGAAGAATAGGCCTCGTACTGCTCTTCTTCGCCCGGCAAGTCCGGACGCCCCATGAAGAGGAATTCGCTGCGGAACAAGCCGATGCCGTGCGCGCCCGAGGCCAGCGCCAGGGCGGCCTCATCCGGCAATTCGATATTGGCGTGCAGGACGATATCGATGCCGTCCAGGGTGACCGAGGGTTCGTCGCGCAGCAAGCTCAGCTCGGCGCGCTCGTCGGCATAGGCCGACTGGCGGCGACGGTATTCATCGAGGATGCGATTGGACGGATTGACGATCACCGCGCCGGCCGCGCCGTCGATGATCAGCATGTCGCCGTCGCGAACCAGTTCGCGCACGTTGCCCATGGCCACCACCGCGGGCACGGCCATGCTGCGCGCAACGATGGCGGTATGCGAGGTCGGGCCGCCCAGGTCCGTCACGAAGGCGGCGAACCGGCCGCCACGCAGACGCAGCATGTCGGCGGGCGAGATGTCATGCGCCACGACCACCAGCGCGTCATCGCCCCCCATATGGGACATGTCGGGCAGGATCGCCGAGGTACCGGCCAGCACATGCAGCACCCGTTCGATGACCTGGCGCACGTCGGCCCCGCGCTCGCGCAGGTACTCGTCTTCCATGGCGTCGAACTGCTGGCCCAGGATCTGCCCCTGCGTCGTCAAGGCCCATTCGGCGTTGTAATGACGTTCGGCGATCAGCGCCAGAGTCTGTTCGGCGAGCAACGGGTCGCCCAGCAGCAGGCTGTGCACGTTGAGCATGGCGCCGAGTTCGCGCGGCGCGTCGGCCGGCAAGGTATCGGCCAGTAGCAGCAGTTCCTGCTGCGCCGACGCGAGCGCATCGGTAAGCCGGCTGCTTTCGGCGGGCACGTCCTCGGGCGAGATGCGGTAGTGCGCAACTTCCAGCGCCGCCGCGCCCATGACGACCGCGCGGCCGATGGCGTATCCCTTGGCGACGCCTTTGCCATACAGACACACAACGGGGCTGGCAAAGCCAGCCCCGTTGTGTGTGTCATCGAGGGTCGTAGACGAGCCGGCCCGAGCAGCGCTCAGGCCGGCGGATTCGGAAGAAATTCTATTCCTGCTCACCGAATTTGCTATCGAACAATGTTTCAATTTCAGAAAGAGCCTGCTCGGCATCATTGCCGGAGGCCTCCAGCTTTACCGTCACGCCCAGCCCGGCAGCCAACATCATGACGCCCATGATGCTCTTGGCGTTCACGCGCTGCGCGCCGCGCGAGATGAAGATCTCGCTGGAAAACTTGCTGGCCAGCTGCGTCAGCTTGGCAGCCGCCCGGGCGTGCAAGCCCAGTTTATTGCTGATGACGATGTCTGTATTAGGCATAGGAAATATTGTGGCTGCGGCCTGACGCCGCAGTGTTGATCGCAGCAAAACGTCGAACCGCCAATCGGCCTGAATCGATAGCCGACATAATAGGGCAAACTTCCGCCCGTCAGTCTACACGTAAGACACCCTGAAGCCCCCCGGCCAGCGCCTTCTCGCGGGTTTCGGCCAAGGGCAGATTGCGATAGGTCAGGGCCCGCAGCAGCATCGGGGTGTTCAATCCGGCCAGCACGCAGCACTGTATGCCCTGGGCCTGGGCGTCGGCGACGGCGCGCTTGGCGATATTGGCGGGCGTGGCGCCGATCAGGTCGGTCAGCACCAGCACGCCCGCGCCGTGCTCCTGCTCGAGGATGTCCTTGAGGACTTGCGGCGCCAAGTCGTCCGGGCGGTCTGCAGGCAGGATGTCGTGGATGGCCAGCATGCCGTCCAGGTTGCCCATGACGTGGCTGGCGCAATCGCGTATCGCCGCGCCCAGAGGCGCGTGCACGACGATGACTATACCGGTGGTCATGACGGGCATCCTGGCAGGTCAAGCTGCGGCGGCAGGGGTCGCCACGGCCTTTTCCAGGGCCTGGACGAACATGCCCGCGACATCGAAACCGGTTTGCTCCGCGATTTCCACGAAACAGGTGGGGCTAGTGACGTTGACTTCAGTGACGTAATCGCCAATGACATCCAGGCCGACCAGCAGCAGGCCGCGGGCGGCGAGCTTGGGGGCCACGGCTTCGGCGATCTCGCGATCGCGCGCGGAGAGCTCCTGCGCCACGCCGCGGCCGCCGGCCGCCAGGTTGCCGCGAGTTTCGCCAGCCAGCGGAATGCGGGCCAGGGAGTACGGCACCGGCACGCCGCCGATCAGCAGGATGCGCTTGTCACCCTTGACGATGTCGGGAATGTAGCGCTGCGCCATGATGGTGCGCGCGCCATTGTCCGTCAGCGTTTCCAGGATGGCGTTGAGATTGGGATCCTTGGGCTGCAGGCGGAACACACCGGTGCCGCCCATGCCGTCCAGGGGTTTGACAATGACGTCGTGATGCTCGTCGTGGAACGCCTTCAGGCGGGCCATGCTGCGGGTCACCAGCGTGGGCGCGGTGAACTCGCTGATTTCGGTGATGGCCAGCTTTTCGGGATGGTTGCGGATCGCCGCTCCAGTGTTGAACACGCGGGCGCCCTGCGCCTCGGCATATTCAAGTAGATGCGTGGAATACACGTATTCCATGTCGAACGGCGGGTCCTTGCGCATGACCACCGCGCCGAACTCCGCCAGCGGCAGATCCCGGGCGGCGGACTCGCGCCACCAGTCGTGGCCGTGCAGATCGGCGTCCGCGACCAGTTCGATGGGGGTGGCCGCGGTCTTGACCGTGCCTGCCTCGATATAGAGATCGCCCTGCATGGCCACGCTGAGCGTATGGCCGCGCGCCACCAGGGCGCGCATCATGGCGACAGAGCTGTCCTTGTACGCCTTGAGCAGCGGCAAGGGATCCAAAACGAACAAAACATGCATCGCGACACCCTGAACGGACGCCGCCTTCCCTCGCGGGAAGGCGGCTTTCTTTTATGACATCGTAGCGCAGAGCCGCCCAATAAGCGAACCCGCCGGCACACTACAGGCGGCGGGTCGGAAGAGCGGCCGAACCTCCCTGGAGAGGTTCAGGCTTGGAGCTCAGGCCGCGGATTCAGGCTTGCCCGCAGGCACGGCCTTCTTCTTCGGCGCCAGCACCATGACCATCTGACGGCCTTCGAGCTTCGGCATGGCTTCGACCTGGGCAAGTTCCAGCAGATCGTCGCGCACACGTTCAAGCACCCGCATACCGAGTTCCTGGTGGGCCATTTCGCGGCCACGGAAACGCAGCGTCACCTTGGCCTTGTCGCCTTCTTCGAGGAAGCGGCGCAGATTGCGCAGCTTGACCTGGTAGTCGCCCTCGTCGGTGGCAGGACGGAATTTGACTTCCTTGACCTGGATGACCTTCTGCTTGGAACGAGCTTCGGCTTGGCGCTTCTGCTCTTGGTACTTGAATTTGCCGTAGTCCATCAAACGGCAGACCGGCGGCTCGGCGTTCGGCGCGATTTCCACCAGATCCACGTCGCTTTGCTCGGAAAGACGGAAGGCGTCGGCGATCTTGACGATGCCCAGCTGTTCTCCGTCCAGACCTATCAGGCGCACCTCGGGGACGCGGATTTCACCGTTGATGCGATTGGCTTTTTCAGTGGCGATGTTGAAAGCTCCTAGAAATGTTAAGCAGCGCTGCTACCAGGTTGGTTGACGTCGCGACGGGTGGAAACGTCCTCAGACAAGCGCGCGACGAATTCGTCGTATGCGATGGCCCCGAGGTCCAATCCGCCCAGTCCGCGTACGGCTACGGTGCCATTTTGCTTTTCCTTGTCGCCGACGACCAGGATGTACGGCACCTTTTGCAGGCTGTGCTCCCGAATTTTACGAGTGATTTTTTCACCGCGCAAATCGGACTCTACTCTAAAGCCTTGTTTTTTCAGGCTTTGCGTGATTTCAGCCGCATAATCGGCCGAAGGTTCGGAAATGCAGCATACAACCGCCTGCACCGGAGCCAGCCAGGGAGGCATCGCGCCGGCGTGGTTTTCGATCAGCATGCCGATAAAACGCTCCAGCGAACCGAGGATCGCGCGGTGCAGCATGACCGGCGGGCGGCGCTGGTCATTCTGGTCCACGTACTCGGCGCCCAGGCGCACGGGCATGGAGAAGTCGACCTGAATCGTGCCGCACTGCCAATGGCGGCCGATGGCGTCCTTCAGGGTGTATTCCACCTTGGGACCGTAAAAGGCGCCCTCGCCCGGCGAAACCTCGAATTCGCAGCCGGTGCGGCGCAGGCTTTCCATCAGGGCGGCTTCGGCCGTATCCCAGACTTCATCCGAGCCAATGCGCTTTTCGGGGCGCGTGGCGACCTTGTACAGCACCTCGGTGAAGCCGAAATCGCGATAGACCTTCTGCAGCAGCGCCGTGAAGTCGGCGCACTCGTCCTGCAGCTGTTCTTCGGTACAGAAGATGTGGCCGTCGTCCTGCGTGAAGCCGCGCACGCGCATCATGCCGTGCAGCGAACCCGAGGGCTCGTTGCGGTGGCACTGGCCGAATTCGCCGTAGCGCAGGGGCAGTTCGCGATAGGAATGCAGGCCGGCGTTGAAGATCTGCACGTGGCCCGGGCAGTTCATCGGCTTCAAGCCGTAGACGCGGTTCTCGGACTCCGTCGTGAACATGTTTTCACGGTAGTTGTCCCAGTGGCCCGTCTTCTTCCAGAGCGAAATGTCGAGGATCTGCGGCGCCTTCACTTCCTGGTAGCCGTTGTCGCGGTAGACCGAGCGCATGTACTGCTCCACCTGCTGCCACAGCGTCCAGCCCTTGGGGTGCCAGAAGATCAGGCCCGGGGCCTCGTCCTGGAAGTGGAACAGGCCCAGCTCGCGGCCGATCTTGCGGTGGTCGCGGCGTTCTGCCTCTTCCAGCATGTGCAGATAGGCTTCCTGTTCTTCCTTGGTGGCCCAGGCCGTGCCGTAGATGCGCTGGAGCATCTCGTTCTTGCTGTCGCCGCGCCAGTAGGCGCCGGCCACCTTCATGAGCTTGAAGACCTTCAGCTTGCCCGTGGACGGCACGTGGGGGCCGCGGCACAAGTCGATGAAGTCGCCTTCGCGGTACAGGCTGAGCGGCTCGTTCGACGGAATCGAGGCGATGATCTCGGCCTTGTACTTTTCGCCGATGCCCTTGAAGAATTCAACGGCATCGTCGCGCGACCATTCCTCGCGCGTGACGACTTCGTCCTTCTTGGCGAGTTCGGCCATCTTCTTCTCGATGGCGGCCAGGTCTTCCGGCGTGAACGGGCGCTTGTACGAGAAGTCGTAATAGAAGCCGTTGTCGATCACCGGGCCGATGGTGACCTGGGCATCCGGAAACAGCTCTTTGACGGCATAGGCCAGCAAGTGCGCCGTGGAGTGTCGGATCAGGTCCAGGCCGTCGGCATCCTTGGCGGTCACGATGGCCAGGCGGGCATCGCCCTCGATGCGGAAGCTGGTGTCGACCAGCCTGGAATCCGAGCCCTCAAACGTCACGCGGCCGCCCAAGGCGGCCTTGGCCAGGCCCGTACCGATCGATTGCGCCACTTCGGCAACCGTTACCGGCCCCGGATATTGGCGCTGCGAACCATCGGGCAATGTGATCTGTACCATCGGGAGTGCTTCCTGGGGAGTTCTGGGAACTAAAAAAACAAAATACGGAAACGAAAAACGCGGCATGAGAGCCGCGTTTCTTGGATTGTCTTGCTGAGTCCTACCGCTGACCTGACACGGTGAAACCCGACGCACGAAAACTTAACGCGACATAGGGCGAAAGTTCCGGGTCGTAGTTCGTGCCAGCGGGAAAAACATGGTGTCTGGACCTATTGGGGCTCGCCGCAGCGGCATGGATCAAAAACAGCAAACAATGCACTGCGCGCCAGAAGCTGTGCTTATCGTCCACGATTGTATCACTATTTGCGCCTTTTCCGTGGCAAAAGCGCCACAGCTCGTGAGGAAGAGCACGCCGGCTGCGCCGGGCTGTGCGCCGCTGCGCCATAACTCAAAACCTCGTCTGCCGTCGCGGAATAAATCCCGGCTGTTCCGCGCGTGCTTCTCGCATATATGACAGGTCGACGGTGCAACAGTCTTATTTTGGCGCGATTCATCTCCCGCGGGCCATGCGAAAACGTAATCTGCCTTCGCAAATTCAGGACACCCGCGACCTGCGCAATCGACCGCCGGCGTTCCCCCATCCTGCATGTGGAGCATCGATGAAAACTGTCTCAGCGCTCACCCTCAAAGCGCCCCCACACCTCAACCCCGAGCCCGCCGACGCCGGCGATCGTCCGGGCACGCGCCGGCACCTGCTCCTGTCCCGACCGCCACCTCTCATCAAGGTGGCGATCCTGGACGACCACCCCGTGGTGGCCGTAGGCGTGGGCGCCTACCTGGAAAGCCGGCCGGGCTTCCGAGTGGTGCACCGGGAAACCTCGGCCCGCTCCCTATTGGAAAAACTATCCCACTCGCCCTGCGAAGTCGCCCTGGTCGATTTCTACCTGCCCCTGGAACCCTGGGACGGCGTGAACTATCTGCGGCGCCTGCGCCGCTACCACCCCACGATGGCGCTCATCACATTCTCGGCGGGTAGTCGCCAGGAAACCCAATACGCCGCCTTTCGCGCGGGCGCGAACGGCTACTTCGCCAAGGAATGCGGCATGGTGCTGCTGCCGGAGATGATCCGCGGCGTCCTGGCGGGCAAGGAGGAGTTCCTCACGGTGCAAGATGGCAAGATCCGCCCCCAGCAGCCGACACACCCTCATTCGGCCTTGACGACTTCGGAAGTGGAGATACTGCGCCACATCAGCCAGGGCCTGTCCGTCACGCAGATCTCGGCGCGGTTGATGCGCAGCAAGAAGACCATCAGCACCCACAAGCGCCGCGCCATGCGCAAGTTGCAGTTGTCCGACGACCTGTCGCTGGCGCTCTATTTGCGTGAGAAGTTCGCCGAATGAACGCAGCTCGGCGCCCACCCCACGCGAAGTTGCGACTCAGATGATGCGGGAGTAACTGGCCGCGGTGCCTGGCGCCTGCAGATAGCCGTCGAACGCCATGGCGACGGCCCGCACGAAGTACCAGCCCAGGCCGGTTACCTGCAGCTCGTCGGGGCGCAGGTTGACCAGGCCCAGCTCGGCCAGATTCGCCATCTGCTGCAGCTCCCGGCCAAAACTGTCGGCAAACCGCAGGCCGTGACGCGCCTCGATCCGGCTGAAGTCCACGCGGCCCTGGCACATGATGTCCATGATGATCTCGCGCCGCACCAGGTCGTCCGCGCTCAACGCCAGCCCTCTTTCGACGGCGAATCGCCCTGCCTCGATCGCGGCGTAATACTCGTCCAGGACCTTGGCGTTCTGGCTGTAGGTGCTGCCGATGCGGCCGATCGCGGACACCCCCAGGGCGACCAGATCACGGTCGGGCTGCGTGCTGTAGCCCTGGAAGTTGCGATGCAACTCTCCCTTCCGCTTGGCGATCGCCAGCGCATCGGTTTCCAGCGCGAAATGATCCATGCCGATGTAGGCGTAGCCCTGCTTCAGGAAGCCGTCGATGGCGGCACTGAGCAGCCCCACCCGCGTCTCCCTGTCAGGCAGATCGGCCTCGTTGATGCGGCGTTGCGGCTTGAAGCGCGCGGGCAGATGGGCATAGGCATACAGCGCGATGCGGTCGGGGCGCAGCGCAATGACCTGGGCGATCGTGCGGGCAAAGGACTCCGTGGTCTGCAGCGGCAAACCATAGATGAGGTCCATGTTGACCGAGGCATAGTCCAGCGCCCGGGCGCTCAGCATCAGCGCCCGCACGTCCTCGAATGACTGCATGCGATGCACCGCCGCCTGCACCCGAGGATCGAAATCCTGCACGCCGAAACTCAGCCGGTTAAAGCCCAGTCCACGCATGTAGGCCAGGCGCTCGGGCGTGGCGGTGCGCGGATCCACCTCGATCGAAATTTCCGCATCGGGCTCGAAGCGGAAGGCGCGGCGCAGGTTCGTCATCAGGCGCGACAATTCCTCGTCGGACAGGAAAGTCGGCGTGCCGCCGCCAAAATGCAATTGCGATACGGGCACGCCCTCGCCCAGCTCGCGCACATGCAGTTCGATCTCGGCAGCCAGGGCATCCAGATAGCGGGCGGCGCGGTCGTGATGGCGGGTCACCACCTTGTTACAGGCGCAGTAATAACAGACCGATTCACAGAACGGGATGTGCACGTAGAGCGACAAGGGCTCCGCCGGCGCCGCTACGCGGCGCTGCTGCAACGCCTGCCGGTACTCCTGCTCGGCAAAGCCGCCGTGATACCGATCTGCCGTGGGATATGAGGTGTAGCGGGGTCCGTTCTTGTCCAGCCGCGCCAGCAATTGGGGCGGGAACAAGGGACTGGCGGCACAGGGCTCGCGGGACTCGGTCTGTGATGGGCGTAGGGCGGCTTGCATACCTGGAATTATTCGCCTGTGCCGGCCAGTCCGGCTTGATCTTGCGCAAACGCCAGCGTCTTGCCGCCC